>Ga0247688_1000210_pt1 | contig 22835 bp, 16 predicted proteins | sample CNK29_metaG_FD_182718 | JGI IMG/M metagenome (GOLD analysis project Ga0247688, IMG submission 182718) | Soil microbial communities from Purdue University Martell Research Forest, Indiana, United States - CNK29 | ecosystem: Environmental > Terrestrial > Soil > Temperate forest > Bulk soil... | reverse complement strand
TGTCGGCGCCGTGGGGCACGATCATGAACTCCTGGAAGTCGATCGGATTGTCGGCATGCTCGCCGCCGTTGATGATGTTCATCATCGGCACCGGCAACGTGCGCGAGTTTGGGCCACCGAGATAACGATAAAGCGGCAACTCAACGTGCAACGCCGCCGCGCGCGCCGTTGCCAACGACACTGCGAGCAACGCATTCGCGCCGAGTTTTGCTTTCGTCTTCGTGCCGTCGAGATCGATCAAGGCGCGATCGACTTCCGCCTGATCGAGCGCGTCGAAACCTTCGAGCGCCGGAGCGATCACGTCGTTGATGTTCTGAACAGCTTTCAACACGCCCTTGCCGCCGTAACGCACTTCGTCGCCGTCGCGCAATTCCACGGCTTCATGTTCGCCGGTCGAAGCGCCTGAAGGCACCGCCGCACGCCCGATCTCGCCGTCAGCCAGCACGACTTCCGCTTCCACCGTCGGGTTGCCGCGCGAGTCGAGTATTTCACGCGCCTGAACTTGCTCGATCCAACTCATCCTTTGCTTCCCCTTCTCCGTCAGTTTCCAAGATTTCCATGCGCACGCGCATCACGCGCCGCTTCTCAACTCGTTCGACATGAAACACCAAACCGTCGTACTTCACCACTTCACCCGGCTTGAGCACGTGTCCCGCTTCGGTCATCAGGAACCCGCCGATCGTCGTGTACGTCTCCGATTCCGGCACCGTAGTTTTCAAACGACGATTGAGATCGCGCACCGCCAGGCCGCCGTCGAGCAAGTAAGTTGACTCGTTGACCGCGGTGATCTGCTCGTTCACTTCCTCGTCGTGCTCATCGGAGATGTCACCGACGATCTCTTCCAGCAAGTCTTCGAGCGTGATGATGCCTTCGAGGCCGCCGTGCTCGTCTACTACAAAACCGAAATGCATCTTCGCCATCTGCATCTGCCGCAAGACGTGCTCGAGCCGCGCAGTGTCGACCACGTAAAGCGGCGGCTGCAACACGTCTTCGAGTTGAAACTTGCCCGGATGCAAGAGGTACGGCATCACGTCCTTGCTGTGAACGAAGCCGATCACGTCGTCGAACGACTCGCGATAAACCGGCAAGCGCGAATAGCGATGCTGCTCGAATGCTTTCGTTATCTCTTCGAGCGAACAGGTCGCGGGAATCGCCGCCATCTCGGTGCGCGGCACCATCGCTTCGCGCACGAGCGTGTCGGAAAACTCAAAAACGCGATGTATGAGTCGCCGTTCTTCAGCGCGCAGATGGCCGCTCTCGCGGGAGATGTCGATCAGCCGGCGCAGTTCTTCTTCGGTGTAGGTCGACGCGTGTTCCGCCGTCGCCTTGATGCCGATCAACTGCACCGCGCGGGCACTCGCCCAATCGAGCGCCCGAATCGGCAGGCTGAAAGTTTTGTAGAACAACTGCATCGGCAACGCGATCGCCAGCGCGACTCTTTCGGCCATCGCGAGGCCGACGAGTTTCGGCGCCTGTTCGCCGAGCACGATGTGCAACGACGTGATGATCGAGAAGCCGATGACGAAGGCGATTGAATGACGCCACGTGTCGGAGAGTCCTGCGAGCGGGCCTTCGAGCAGTCGCGCGATGGCTGGTTCACCGACCCAACCGAGTGCCAGCGAGGCAAGCGTGATTCCGAGTTGCGAGGCTGAGAGATACTGGTTGAGATTCTGCAACAGGTTCAGCAGCCGTTGCGCGGCGCGGTTGCCGGCGGCGGCGAGCGTCTCGATGCGCGAGGAACGCACGCCGACGAGCGCGAATTCAGCGGCGACGAAGAAGCCGTTCGCGCCGACGAGTATCAATACTGAAAAGAGTTTTATCAGAGCGGCGCTGGTGGAGGTGTGGGAAAGGGCTGCGTCGCCTTCGATAAGTAGTAATCCGAGCCAGTTACTTGGTAGTTCGTCCATTCTCAGGTGGGTGAGAATGATAACACGAAGAATTAGTTAGCGCAGTTGGGAAGGGGGCAAGCGCAGCGCGCCCCCGCTGCCAGCAATGCGCAGTTGTAGACTGCGGGGGCGCGCTGCGCTTGCCCCCTTCCTGACTGCGCTGTTTGAGTGACAGTTAACTAATGGCCGGCGGCAGCACCGGCTGCCCGGGCTCGGATTGGGCGCCGCTCGTGTTTTGCACGAGCGCGAGCGAGTGCCTGATCAACGCGAGGCTCGATATTGCACTCGGGCTGGCGGCAAACTGCTGCCAACTCTGAGACCACCAGGTAACGTGAACGTTCGAGCATGCGCTGCTCGCGAAAAGAGAGTGGTTTGATATTGCTCAGATAAGTCAGATGTTTGAGCACCTCGGCAACCTCAAAAATGTCGCCGGTGCGCATCTTTTCTGAGAATTCCTTAAAGCGGTCCTTCCAATCATTAGCGGGGGAGGAAAAATCATCTGCTAGTGCTTTGAATAGCATGTCACACTCACCCGACGAGATTGGGGCTCGCAGGCCAACTTCTGAAGCATTGGATACCGGTACTAAGACCAGGGAGTTATTCGCAGCAAGACGAAGCGTATAGAAGGGAAGGAGAGTAGCGCCTATCTGCTTCTGTTCTATTTGCTCGATGGTCCCGATTCCATGATTCGGGTAAACGACTTTCTGGCCGACTTTGAAGCCCACCATGCACCTCCATCGAATTTGAAACATCAGACTGCGCCGCACGCGCAGGCTTGGGGAATTAAACGAGTGACGCGGGTTGCGTCGGAAGCCCTGTTTGGTAAGTAACTGAAGTCTAGCAAGCTATCTTGCGAAGCGTCAAGGAACTCGTACGAGTCCCTTTGATCTACGGGGCAGACTGCTTCAGTTCGTAGTCGGTGAGGTTCTGGCAGGGCTTCAATTCGAGATTTGTTTTCTGAGTTTCCGCGGCGCGACGCAGTCTTGTTCTTGCTTCATTGGATTCAGGAAGCCTTAACTTCGCAGTCGTGTTCGTGTCCGCATCAAGCGTCCGCGACAAAACTAAATAACGACCTGGCGGAAGATTGTTGAAAGCGAACGCACCGTCGCCCGCGACTGTCGTGACGAAGTAACGCAGCACGTCCGCTGTCTTTTCACGATCAGCCGGAAGCAAATAAACACCGAGACCAGACGCTGCTTCGCCCATGCGGCCACGAATCGATGCCGCGCCTTCAGCAAGCGTCATCGTGAGTTGCGCTCGCTCTCCCGACTTCAACGTCATCCAGTTTGCTGCCGCATCAAACTTCGGCGTCGCCGCAACGCTGACTGAATCGAGATACCAGTAGTGCGCATAAAAAGTGAGCTGTGGCCCGTAACGCCCAGGCATGAGATTGCGCACTGTGAAGTTTCCCTTGGCATCGGGTGAAGCTGACCCCGAGATCATGCGTAGCAACGGCATCACATCCGCCTGGCGATCTTTCTCAGGTGCCTCTACCTTCACCAGCGTTTCGGTAAACAACGGACGACGCTTGTTCTGGCATTCCGCAACCTTCGACGGCTCGAGCGCGATATGGCCGTTGATCGACGACAGCGGCTGCGGCACTAGTTCAACTCCACTTACGTCAGCGCCTTTTATCGTGACGCGTCGTGGTTCAGATAGCGTAATGTCAGGTATCTGCGAAGGCGAAAAACTGCCGCCGCTCGAAGTCATTGACTGCGCCACGAGAACGTAGTCGCCGTCGGGCAAGCCCGCGAAACTAAAACTATTGCCGCCCGGCATTTGAAACGAACTGGTCAAAGGCATGAATCCGGCAGACCCGTAAGACAACGCCACCGATGCGCCGTTCTCCGAAGTGCCGCTGATCTTTACCGAGCCTTTGATCGAATGGCCCGTGTCGGCGCGGTAACGAATGTCGACGGTAGTTTCATCGCCGCTTCTCAGGGTTACTTCCGTCGCACCGTCGCGTGTCGACGCCGGTGCAAAAGTCGGAGCGTCTGAGTCGTAAGGACTGATTTGGAAACGCTGATTCACTCCGGGGCCGCCGGCAGCGACGATGTAGGTGCCGGGCGCCAGGCCAAAGATGCGATAGACGCCGCGGTCGTCAGTTGATCGTTCCCTGAAATAGTAGGTAGACATTGCCGGCGGTTGTCCCTTCGGATCGCGCACTACTATCGCACGCACCGGCACTCCGATTAATGGTTCGCCCGCGGCATTCGTCACGGTGCCGGTGATGACGCCGCCGCGGACCAACTCGATTCTTGCCGTGTCGCCAATCCGGTAATCACGCGAAGGAATGTTGGAATTCTCTTCCGGCGTCACGTAAGCGGGCGCGGAGGCGGTTACGAAATAAAGCGCGGGCACCAGGCCATTGAAATGAAAATTTCCTTCCGCGTCGGTGGTTGAAGATCGCGGTACCATTCCGGAATTTCTCGCCCTGACCAAGACCTGAACTCCGGCCAGCGGTTGGCCGCCTTCGTTCACGATGGAGCCGCTGATGCTGCCGACTGTCGAGTCGTCAGGACTCGCCACGGGCGTTGGCGTGGGACTCGCCGCGGGCGTTTGCGCGAACGCGCAAACACCGCACGCGACAACCAAAATCATTGCAAACAGGAGGATGGTTTGTTTGGTAAGCATGGCGCTGCGAAAGTCCGCGGGCTTAGGGGTTCGCGGGCGATTGTGCGCCCATGTCGATCGTGATCGCGACGTCGGTGATCGAGGCTTCGGTTACGGTCACCAGTCGCTTCACCGGTAGCGGCATCCTGACGTTGGCGCCGGCGATGCTTACCGATATCTCGTAGTTGCCGGCCGGCAATCCATCCATTACGAAATGGCCGCGCGCATCGACGGCGGGTGGCCGCAAATACATGTTGTTCTCGTTCGGTCTCAAGACGCGCACGGCATAGCGTGCGCCCGGCGGCAACGTTCCGTTTTCGAGATTGATAACGCCGCGAAGAGTGCCGCTGCCGTAGCTGATAAAAATTCTCACGCCGGTAACGTTCTCGGCGTCTCTCACTTCAACGCGCGGTGTCACTGCTCCGTTGAGCTCGATTCGCGAAATGGAAAATCCCTTCGGCGGATACGGAGAACTCATGCCCCCGATCGAGACGTTCAGGGTTCCGCTTTGCAATCCTGACAACCGAAAACTTCCGTCCGGCGCCACCTGCGCCGCCGCGCCGGAACCGCCAGTTCCGGCAGTACTCTGGACGAAACCCTGCAACCTCAGCTCGGTAAGTTTGCTTCGCACTGCCTTGTCTTCACTCTCAATTATCACAAACCCCGAAACGCTCGCGCCCTTGGTGAGCCGAATCGTCAGATCGGTCAGGTCCTGATCGATCACCTCGAAGATTGTGGTCTCGACGCGCAGCTCGTTGCCTCCGTTGGCAAACTGCATCACCGAGTACTTGCCGGGCAACAGTCCTTCGGCCACAAAGTCTCCCCGCAGGTTTGAAGAGATCGTTGACGCCACGGAGGCGGGCCGATCGCCGATGATTCGTTGCAAGCCAAAGTACATATCCGGCACGGGCGCGCCGGTTTCGGAATTGATCACGCGTCCGCTGATCGAGAAGGTTTGCTGGGCGCGGCCGAGAGAGATGTCGATGTTCTTGGCTTCGCCGCCTTCACCGATCTCGATGGTCATCGCTTTAGCGACGTCGGTCGCGTCGGGGTGGAAGATCTGCTTGTAGTTGCCGCCGGACGTGTTGAAGTTGCCGCCATCTTCTCTCCGGCCCGCGGCGACTTTGAACTTTCCCGGGTTGAGTCCGAAGATGCGGTAAATGCCCCGGTCGTCCGTCTGGCCGTTTGCTTCCGCATACGGCGGACGCTGCGGGTCCTGCTTGTCGTCCACGCGATAAACAGTCACCTGCATTTGAATCATCGGCTTTCCGTCAGCGTCAGTGATCTTGCCGGTGATGACGCCGCCGCGAACCAGCGTGAAGTTCACGTCGTCGATGTTTTCGTCTTCGCCAACGACGACGATCGATGCTTGCCGCTGATTACTCGCATCACTCGCAATGTAGCCGGGGACGGCGGGCAGAACCTGATATGAACCAGCCGCGAGGTTGGTTATCCGGTAGACGCCTTCATTATCGGTAGTGGCTTTTGAAAACTGGTCGTAAGGATTGGTGCTGTCGGTCCGTTTCAGGCCGACTACGACACCGGGCGCGGGCTTGTCCTTGAGCGTGACGCGACCCGAAACAGAACCGTGTGGCGTTTTAACTGCCGGTTGTTTCGGCGGCGACTGGGCAAACAACGGAGCTGCCAGACAGAGAAGCGTCAACACTGCGGGCACGGCACTGCGAGCGGAGGACCTCATACAGTTGCTCCTTTGTGGACGTGAGCGGTCGGCATCATAGCCCAACCATATCTGCAGTGGAAAGGTTTACATAAACCAGGATCGTAATTTCTTCGCTGTTGTCAGCGTTTGAATTCTGCTTTAGGATCGTCGCCTCATGGCTCATCTGAAAATCACCGACGCCAGTGGCCGCCAGTGGCAGTTCGCGTTTACGCCGCAAACTGCCTGCACGATCGGCCGCGCTCCGGACAACACGGTGGTTTTGGATGACCCGCGCGCTTCGCGCTATCACGCGCACATCAATCCCGCAGAGAACGGCACGTTTACGATCGTCGACGGCGTAACGATCAACGGCCAGCTTCGCCGCAGCGCAAACAAAGTCTTTATTAACGGCGAACCGCGTTTCGAACAGCAACTCAAGAACGGCGATCGCATCACGATCGGCGCCAGCACGTTGCGTTTCGAACAGCCAGCCGAAGAACGGACCACCGACGTTCGTTACGACGACAAGCCGCTCGGTCATACGCAACTGCTGATCTCGGCCAACGACGTGATGTCGACCGTGCTGCGCTCGAAAGAAGAGATACCGGTCGCGGCCCAACGCGACAAAGTGCTCGAAGCGCTGCAGCGCAAAGCAAACATTCTGAGCGCGCTCTATGAAATGAGCAAAACGCTCGGCTCGGTTTTCGATCTGAACGCAATTTTCGAAAAGGCCACCGACATCATCTTCCGCTCGACGCCCGCGGATCGCGTCGTCGCGTTGATTGCCGAAGGTTCGGTAAACGGCGAAGACGCAAACCTGACACCGATCGCGATGCGTGCGCGCGACAACAAGCTCGAAGCACACGCGCGAAAACTTTCGATCGGCCGGACCATCACGCGCAAAGTGATGAAGGACCGCGTCGCGTTGCTGTCGCAGGACGCCGCGTCAGACGAGCAGTTTGCGGGAGTCGATTCGATCGTTTCGCAAGGCGTGCGTTCGACGATCTGCGCGCCGCTGGTGGCGGAGACGCGCGTTCACGGCGCGCTATATGCCGACCGGCTCGATCCGTTCGCGGCTTTCAAGCCTGACGATCTTGAACTGATCAGCGCTGTTGCTGCGCAAACGGCAATCGCCGTCGAGAACGCGCGCGCTCACGAGCGGCTGGCGCGTGAAGAAGTGGCCCGCGCAAACTACAGCCGGTTTTTGCCGGAGTACGTCGTGAAGCAGATGCTTGAGAATCCCGACTCGTTCAAGTTGGGTGGCGTGAGCCAGACCATCACGATTCTGTTCGCCGACATTCGTGGCTTCACGCGCATCTCCGAACACGCGCCGCCGGAAAAGATCGTGAGCCTGTTGAATCGTTACTTCTCCGCGATGACGGACATCATCTTCGCGCACGGCGGCACGCTCGATAAGTATCTCGGCGATGGTCTAATGGCCCTTTTTGGGGCGCCAACAGCTACGCCCGATGACGCATCCAATGCCCTAAACGCTGCGGTCGCCATGCAGCGACGGCTCCTGGGCATCAATCGAGAACTGCGCGATGAAGGTTTTTCCGAGATTGGCGTCGGCATGGGCCTGCATACCGGCGAAGTGGTAGTTGGTTACATCGGCTCGGAGCGCCGTTCGGAATACACGGCGATTGGCGACACGGTCAACACGTCGTCGCGGCTCGAGTCAAACGCCAAAGGCGGAGAGATCCTGATCAGTGATGCGACGGCGAAGGCCGCGCACAGTCGTTATAAGTTAAAGCCACGTGAAGCGATCATGGTAAAGAACAGGCAACAGCCTGTGATGCTGTGGGAGGTTGACTGGCAAAAGGCAAGCGGGTCGTTCTAGCACGGGTTGTGATTTAAATGTCGTTCATAGGCAAGACCGGAAGACTCATCGGCCTCAACGCTCTGCGTCAGCTCGTCTCAGACTCAATGGCCATCGATATGGGTTCGGCGAGCACCCTCATAGCCGTGCGTGGCCGTGGTGTGGTCATCGACGAACCCTCCGTTGTAGCCGTCAACAAAGTCAATGGCGAAGTGATCGCCGTCGGCAACGAAGCCCACAAAATGCAGGGACGCGAAGCGCGCGACGTGACCGTGATCGCGCCGCTCGTCGACGGCGTGGTAGCTGACTTCGAACGAACCCGCGCGATGCTCGATCACTTCGTTCGCGAAGCTCGCAGCGGCATTTCACACTTCAGCCGGCGCGCGATCATGAGCGTGATCTCCGAAGTGACGCAGGTCGAGCAACGCGCGCTGCTCGCGGCTGCCGAACTGGCGCGCATCAATCGCGTCTACATGATCGAGGAAGGCCAGGCGGCGGCGATCGGCGCCGGCATTCCACTCCACGACGAACACGCCGCGGCAGTCGTTGATATCGGGGGCGGCACGACCAACGTCGCGGCCATCATCAGCGGTTCGCTCATCGCGTCACGCGCGGAAAGAATCGGCAGCGGCGACATCGATCAGGCGATCATGGATCGCCTGCGGCGTCATCGCGGTTTGACCATCGGCGTGCAAACGGCCGAACGGCTCAAGCTCGAACTCAGCTCTGCCATCGAACCTGAAGATCCCGCCAAGAAGATCAACGTGCGTGGCCGTGACGTGCAAACCGGCAGCCCCGGCGCGGTCGACATCACGGCCGCCGAGGTCTACGCGATTACGTTGCCGATCGTTCGCCGCATCGCCGATGGAGTGCGCTTGATGCTGACCGAGCTCGCGCCTGAAGTGGCCGGCGACGTTTACGAGCGCGGCCTGATTCTGACCGGAGGCGGTGCGCAACTCGAAGGCCTGTCGCAATATCTGCAACGCGAGCTCGATCTGGTCGTCAAGGTTGCCGACGATCCGCGCTTCGCGATCGTTCGCGGGTTGGCCCATCTTTATGAAGAGCCGCTGCTGTTGCGGCGCGTCGCGCGCACCGAGGCTCATCCGTTGCTCGACTCAGAAGCCACCGCGTTCGGAACCTAAAGAGTGAGCTTTACCGATTTTTATAAACGCCAAATCACGGTCGCGCACATCTTCGGTATTCCCGTGCGCTTCGATTACCGCTGGTTCATCGTCTTCTTTCTGAGTGTTTGGCTGATCGCCGTGAACCTCAAGCGCGGCGGCATGTGGGTAGGCGCCGTAAGAATGGCGCCGCTCAGCACGGTCGCTGCCTGGAGCCTCGCGATCGTAACCACCGTCGGACTGTTTCTTTCCGTGTTGGGCCATGAACTCTCGCACGCGCTGATGGGCCGGGCCGAAGGAATCGAGATCGAAGAGATCGTGTTGCATCCGTTCGGCGGGCTGGCGCGGTTACGCAATGAACCTGACAGCCCGCGCGCGGAGTTTAGAATCGCGGTCGCTGGACCAGCGGCGAGTTTCCTGATCGGCGTCGTTAGCTTTCTGCTGTTGCTGCCGGCGATGCTCGCCGGTTACAGCAATATCGCCGGAGTCTTATTACTACTCTCCGCCGGCAATCTGCTGCTCGCGATCTTCAATCTTTTTCCGGGTTATCCACTGGACGGCGGCCGCGTGCTGCGGGCGATTCTTTGGCGCCGCACCGGCGACATCCGTGAAGCGACGCGCCTGGCCGGCATCTGCGGGATGCTCATCGCCGCGATCCTGATCATCTTCGGCGTCTACATGGCGATCGCGCCAAACTTCCATTCTTACTTCATGGGATTCTGGTCCGTGCTGGTTGGCCTATTTCTTTTCGACGCGGCTTACAGCGTGGTGAAGCACGTGCGAGGTCGTTTGCAGAACATCGTTCGGGAAGCGATGTCGGCACCGTTCTCGATCGAGCCTGACTTGCTGATCAGCAACCTGATCGATTCAGTGTTGCCGTTGCACCGGCAGGTCGCTTTTCCTGTCGCGCTCGATCGGCAGTTGCACGGGATGTTGTCGCTTGAAGATCTGAAAGCGCTGCCGCGTGAACGTTGGCATCTCACGCGCGCCCGCGACGTCATGCGGCCCATCGCGCCGCGCTTCTTCGTCGAACCCAATGCGACGCTCGCTTACGCTCGCGAACTGATGAAACGCAACGGCATTGGTTCGCTTGCCGTCGTCGGCAAGAACGGTGAATTAGTAGGCTTCCTGCAGAGCGGCAAATTCAAGCGAAAGAGACGATAGAGTCAGGCCACTGATAACGCCGAAAGACGATTTGCGTAATCTGCAGTTGGTTTGCCACCCCCGGTTTTTTCCGCGATAATCCGGACGGAGCTTTCAATCTCGTTACTTGCAGGACTCGTGTATGCTGGCCGTAATCGGCGCGCTCTTTGCCAACGCTCTGATCGCAGTGTTGAAGCTGATGGCAGCCATCATTACCGGTTCGTCGGGAATGATGGCGGAAGCACTGCACTCGGTGGCTGACACCACCAACCAGATCTTTCTGTTGTTGGGTTTGCGTTTCTACAAACGGCCGGCTTCCAGCAAGCATCCATTCGGTTACGGGAAAGAACGGTTCTTCTGGTCTTTTATTGCGGCGATCTTTATTTTCGGTGTCGGTGCGACCTACGCGATCTACGAAGGCATCGTCAAACTCGCACATCCGCACCCGCCGACCAATCTGGGTTGGGCGTACGCTGTTTTGGCAGCTTCGTTCGCGCTCGAAACGGGCTCGATTGCGCTCGCGCTTTATCAGGAAGTGACGGAAGCGCACCACGAAGGCCTCAGCTTTGGCGACTACCTGCGAGACTCAAAAGATCCGACCGCGAAGACCGTGCTCTTTGAAGATTCAGCGGCGCTAATCGGAATCATAATTGCCGGCGTCGGGCTCAAGCTGACTGAATATCAAGTCGGAGGCACTGCGGGCGCGTACTGGGACGGCGTTGCTTCGATCCTTATCGGCTTGGTGCTGGCAGTGGTTGCGTTCGTACTGGCCAGATCGTCGCGCGGGCTGCTGCTTGGCGAAGCGGCCACGGCGAAGGACGTCGCGGCGATTCAGCAGGCCATCGAAAGTCACCCGAACGTGGAACGCGTCATCGAACTATTAACGATGCACCTGGCGCCGAAAGAGATCTTGATCAATGCGCATGTGCAAATGCGGCCGCACCTGGTGACGGGCGATATCGTCCAGACTATCCAGGAGATTGAAGAGCGCATCAAACGCGCCGAACCAAAAGTTGAGAAGATTTTTCTCGAAACCGCACGCGAGCAGGACGCAGAAGGCCACGACGCGGTCGCCGGGCACACAGGCTGAAAGCGCGTTTGGAGTTCAAGCTTTAGCTGGCTCTTTAAGACAGCCTAAAGGCTGAACTCCAAAACGTGGTGCCTGAAACTGAACCAGGCTGGGTTTCGTTGAATTCGCATTGCGTGGAGAAACTAAGTTGCTGTTGCTACGCCGAGCATCAGGGTCGCGCAAAATTGATAACACGAGATGTTACTGCTACTGCCATACACCGAGTATCTGAGACGGATCGTTGAGCCGCGCAACATCGCGGACATCGTTCTGGTCTTTTTACTTGTGTATGCAGTCTTGAAACTCCTGCGCGGCACTCGCGCCGCGCCCATGGCCGCCGGCCTCGCCGCCATCGTTTTCCTTTACTGGCTTTCCATCAAACAGGATCTCGCGACGCTCGAGTTCGTTCTCAGCCACGGGCTGCTCTATATCGGTATCGCCATCATCGTTCTGTTCCAGTCCGAGATTCGCCAGGCGTTGATTACGTTCGGCAATCGCTTTCGCATGCCGTTTGCGCGGCATCATCGCGGTCAGTTTGGCGAAGGTGTTTACGACGAAGTGATACTCGCGGCGTCAACGCTCGCTTCGCAAAAGACCGGCGCGCTGATCGTGATCGAGCGAAATGTCGGCTTGAAAAACGTGATCGACGGCGGCGTGCAGCTCGATGCCGAACTCAGTTACGACTTGCTTTTGAGTATCTTCAACACGGCGAGTCCGCTGCATGACGGCGCCGTCGTGGTGCGCCGGCATCGCATCGCCGCGGCTTCGTGCTTCCTGCCGCTGACGCTCAATCCGCGTCTTTCACGCGACCTTGGCACGCGACATCGCGCGGCCATCGGCGTAACCGAAGACACTGATGCGGTCGCTGTTGTCGTTTCCGAAGAAACCGGACTGCTTTCGTTTGTGCAACGCGGCGACATCAAGCGCGGCCTCGATGCGACCAAGCTGCGGGAGTCCATCCTCGCAGCGTTGGGTTTGCTCCCAAAAAAAGAGAGGGAATTACCGAAACCGGCTGATCAAGATCAGGAAGAGACTGCGCCGATTTAACTATGCCGTTTCAGGACGTAGACGAAATTGATGAGCCAACAGTCGCCGCACCGGTTCCAAGCCGGCTGGACAAGTTGGTGCGAAAAATCTTCGTCGAAGACTGGAGCCTGAAACTGCTCTCGCTGGCTATCGCGATCGTGCTTTGGTTAGTCGTTACCGGACAGAACCAACCCGTAACCGCGCACCTCAACGTGCAACTGAACTTCATTCGCCCGCCGGCACTCGAAATCAGCAACGATCCGCCGCGTACGGTCGACGTAATGCTGACCGGAAGCAGAAACAAGCTGGACGATCTGACGACGCTCGATCTCGTCGCCACCATTGACATCAGCGACCAGCACGCCGGCGAGCGCGTTTTGCGCTTGGCTGACAAAGCGCAGATTCCGTTGCCCCAAGGCGTCAAGGTTGATGGTTTTCAGCCGAGCGCGATTCCGGTTCGCCTCGAGCCGATCGTGGAGCGGCAAGTGCCGATCGAAGCCAAGCTGGAAGGAAAACCCGCGGACGGATATGAAGTTTATTCAGTACGGACGAGTAAAGGATCGGTGACGACGCGCGGACCGGAAAGTCGCGTGCTGGCGTTGCAGAAAGTGCAAACCGAAAGCGTTTGGCTGTCGGGACACAAAGACAGTTTCACCGCGACGAACGTCGCTATCGAACTGCCCGACACGAAAGTCGACCTAACCGATCCGGTGGTGAACGTCGACGTGGAGATCGGCGAACACCGCACCGAGAAGACGTTTTCCGGAGTCGCTGTCGTTGCAGCCGACGACGACAGTAAGGTACAGCCGTCGGCCGCGTCGGTAACACTGCTTGGCCCAGCCAGCCTGTTGGCGACGTTGAAAGCTGACGAATTCAAGATCGTGGCGGGCAAAGATGGTCCGCAGCTCGAATTACCGCCCGCATTGAACGGCAAGATCAGTTTGAAATCGACTCAGCCCGGGAAGTTTACACTCGTCAAATAATGAAGGCTCTTTTTGGTACTGACGGCATACGCGGCGAGGCCGGACGGTTTCCACTCGACGCCGCGACAGTCAACACGATCGGCTTTTCCCTGGCCCGCCATCTCGCAGAAACAATCAAAGAACCAACGATCGTTATCGGCAGAGACACGCGCGAGTCCGGCGAGTGGCTGGAACAGGCGTTGATAGAAGGCGCGACGCAAGCTGGTGTGCAGTGTCTTTCGGCCGGCGTGATCACCACGCCCGGCGTCGCGTTTCTGACGCGCCACTTGCACGCTCACGCCGGCGTCGTCATCAGTGCCTCGCACAATCCGTATCAGGACAACGGCATCAAGATCTTCTCTCCGTCGGGACAAAAGATCGACGACGCGTTGGAGCGCCAGATCGAGAGCGACATCAATCAAGGTTTGACCTTGAGCGTCGCTCCCAAGCGCGTTGAATTAAATCCTGCCTTACACAACGATTACCTTAATTTTCTAATCACGGAAATCGGTCGCGATCTTTCGCTGCAAGGCCTGACGATGGTTGTCGACTGCGCCAACGGCGCCAGCACCGAGTTTGCGCCCAAACTCTTCGCCGCACTCGGCGCGCACGTGATCGCCATCAATGCTGAACCCGACGGCCGAAACATCAATCTCAACTCCGGTTCGCTGCACATCGAATCGTTGATGGCGGCAGTCACGAAAGAGAAAGCCGATCTCGGCGTGGCTTTCGACGGCGACGCTGATCGCTCACTCTTCGTCGATGAGAAAGGCGGCTTCGTCGACGGTGATGCGACGATGTGGGTGCTCGCAAATTACCTGCGAGCGCACGGGCGCTTGAAGGACGACGCTGTGGTCGCGACCGTGATGAGCAACATCGGCCTCGAAATCGCGCTACGCGCCGCCGGCATTCGGCTGGTCCGCACCGATGTCGGCGATAAGTATGTGCTCGATGAACTGCTCCGGCTCGGCGCGAGTCTCGGCGGTGAACAGTCAGGCCACATCATCATGCCTGAGCTGAGCCTCGCCGGCGACGGCATGATCACCGCGCTTTGCCTGCTGCGCGCGTTAAGGGAAACGGGCAAAACGCTCACCCAAGCTACCGCTGGTTTTCAGCAATATCCGCAGGTGCTGGTAAACGTGCGTGTCCGCGAAAAGGTCCCGTTTGCAGAACTGCCGTCCGTCCAGGCCGAGGTCAAAGACGTCGAGGAACGACTCTCGCACAAGGGACGGCTGCTGCTGCGTTACTCGGGAACGGAGCGGCTGGCCAGGGTCATGATCGAGGGGGAGAGCCAGTTTGAGATTGAGGGTTATGCACAACGGATCGCCGACGCCATCAAGCAGGAGATCGGAGCGTGAGATTGAAATTTCTACACTCCCACCTGCGAAAAATCTACATCGTGCGGGCCTCGATCAGAGGCGCTCAACGATGCTCGTGACGAGCTTTCGCAGTGTTTCTTTAGGTAAACCGACTTTGTTCGAGGGTTGCGAAAAAGAGTGTTGCACGGCACGGGCGTTGCGATGTATAGTGTGGGGCAAGAGAGACGGTTGGTGGATCCTCCGTCTCAAGTGGTTGCTGGGGTGAGGACAGTAACCACGAATATGGATGGGCGCGACGCACTCCCACGTATGTCGCGCCCATTCGCTTTTAAACAATGAGTGCCGTCCAAGTCCCCATGCAACGGCTTGAGCTTTCGATAAATCAGCAAACTCGCAAGAGCGAAATCAACATCGGCCGCGGCCTCAGAAAAGACTTGGGGCAACTAATCTCGCCGGTTTTATCGCCAGTCCCGCGTCAGATCGGCATCATCTCAAACAAACGAGTGTTTGGTCTGTACGGTCCTGAAGTCGTGCGCAGTCTCAAGCGCGCCGGCTTCAAGACGAGCGCCTGGTTGATGCCCGAAGGAGAACGTTACAAGTCGTTCCCGATCCTTGAAAAAGCGGTCGAATTCCTGAGCAAGAGTCGCTTCGAAAGAAACGATTTGGTGCTCGCGCTTGGCGGCGGAGTGGTTGGGGATCTCGCCGGGTTTGCAGCAGCAACTTACCTGCGCGGAATTCCGGTCGTGCAAGTGCCGACGACGCTGCTCGCGCAGATCGATTCGTCAGTTGGGGGAAAAACCGGAATCAATTTGGCGGCCGGCAAGAACCTTGTCGGCGCTTTTCATCAGCCGGTCGCGGTTTTTATCGATACGGAAACGCTGCTGTCTTTGCCGCCGCGAGAATTGGTGGCTGGGTTTTGTGAGATGGTGAAACATTCGCTCATCGCTGGCGAAGAGCTGTTTGCGAAGACGACCGAGTGTCTTCACGAAGTTAGCAGGAATCGTGAGTTTCTTTTGAACACGGATTTTGAAGAATTGATAGCGGCGAATTGCGCGTTCAAGGCGTCGATCGTGGCGAACGACGAGCGCGAATCGACTTCCCGATCTGATGCGAAGTCGCGGCGGATTCTGAACTTTGGGCACACGACGGCGCACGCGCTCGAAGCAGTCACAAACTATCGCACGTTTCGTCACGGAGAGGCTGTCGGGTATGGAATGTTAGTTGCCGGAGAACTCTCGCGAAATCTGGGTCTGCTGGACTCGGATTCCTTGCAGTCACTGCGTGAAGCGGTTGCTCTTTGTGGTCCACTGCCGCGCGCCGACAAGCTCGACGTCGACCAGATCATCGGCGCACTGCAGCACGACAAGAAAAGCGTCGACGGCAAGATCAATTGGGTATTGCTGGAGGGGATGGGCCGGCCGAAGATCGTTGACGGCCGGCTCGTCAGTGCAAAATCATTGCGTCTCTCGTTGCGCGCGGGATTGGCGCGTCGCACGAAACGAAAAGAGAGTAGTCATTAATGCAAACGCAAAGATCAGGTGAGCGGGGCGGTGCCAGCCTTAAATTTTTGGTCGTGATGATATTCATGGCCGCAGTCGCGTACGCCGGATACCTTTATGTTCCGGTCGCGTATCAGGCTCACAACTTCAAGGACCTCATGCAACATTACGTCGACGTGGCGTCGGCGGAAGGCAAGCCGCCGGCATGGGCCGCCGAACAGTTGATGAAGAACTTCGGCGAGTACAGCGTGCCGGCGAACGCGTTGATGACGCCAGCCAAACGTGACAACCGGATTGAGGTCAGGGTTCAGTTTGTGAGGCCGGTGGAGTTTCCGGGTTACACGTACGAGTACCAGTTTGATTACACCGCAACCAGCACTGCATTTTTAGATTTCAAATAAGAAGAATTAACGCGGCGGGGCGCCGTCGAGGAAGGCTTTCAGTTTTCGCGAGCGTGAGGGATGGCGCAGCTTGCGCAACGCTTTCGCTTCGATCTGTCGGATTCTTTCACGCGTGACCGCGAAGTGCTGGCCGACTTCCTCCAGCGTGTGTTCCGACCCGGTCGTACCAAGCCCGAACCTCATCTTGATCACTTTTTCTTCGCGCGGCGTCAGCGTCGCCAGGACTTCATCCGTAATCTCACGCAGGTTTGAAGCAACGACCGCGTCCGCCGGATTCAAGATCGACTTGTCTTCGATGAAGTCGCCAAGGTGCGAATCCTCTTCTTCGCCGATCGGCGTCTCCAGTGAGATCGGCTCCTGCGCGATCTTCAAAACCTTCCGGACTTTCGAAACCGGAATATCCATCTTCCGCGCGATCTCTTCGCTGGTCGGCTCGCGCCCCAACTCCTGCACCAGCGAACGCGACGTGCGAATCAACTTATTGATCGTCTCGATCATATGCACCGGAATGCGAATCGTGCGTGCCTGATCGGCAATCGCGCGCGTGATCGCCTGGCGAATCCACCACGTTGCGTAGGTAGAAAACTTGTAACCACGCCGCCATTCAAACTTGTCCACGGCTTTCATCAAGCCGATGTTGCCTTCCTGAATCAGATCGAGAAACTGCAAGCCGCGGTTGGTGTACTTCTTCGCAATCGAAACCACGAGACGCAGGTTTGCTTCAACCAGCTCGCGCTTGGCCTGCCCGGCCTGCTGTTCACCCGTCACGATCGACTGCAACGCACGCTTGATCTCGACTGGCCCAACGAAGATTTCGATTTCGATCTCCAACAACCGTTTCCGGGCCACGAGTATTCTTCGCTTGAATTCGCGCTGCTCTTCAGGCTTGATGCGTTTGCGCGTCAACTTCTCATTAAAACTGTCAATCTCGCGCTCCGCTTCGCGAACCGACTTCTGCACCGCGCGTATCGCATTGATGAGCCGCTGCCGAGCCCGTTCCGTTAAATTCAAGCGCCCGATTTCCTGGGCGATCTCAAGACGCGTACGCCCGACTCGCCGCTTCAGCTTCGTCAGTTTTTTGCTCTTCTTGCCGTGACTTTCTTTTTGCTCAGCGCGAAGTTTCTCGAGTTCCTTCAACGCCTGTTTCGCCAGCTTGGTGATGTTTTGAATGCCTTCAATGGTCCAGGTGCGATACTCCTCGGCTTTGTCTTCGTCACCCGTGAGCTCGGCCTGTTCGGAGAACGTAACCGTGTCGCGGATGTTGAGACGATGCGCTTCGAGGTCTTCACCGATTCTGATCAACTCGCGCACCGCAATCGGCGAACGAGCGATCGCTTTCTGCGTCTTCAACTGCCCGCGCTCGATGCGCTTCGCAATAGCAACTTCACCCTCGCGCGTCAACAACGGCACCACGCCCATCTCGCGCAAATAGAGACGAACCGGATCGTTTGTCTTTTCCAAAGCACCGGCGGAGAGATCAAGTTCGATGTCTTCGTCGAGAACTTCTTCTTCGTCTTCGGAAACGGTGGTAGCGGCTTGTTCGAGCAGTCGCTCGTCGGAATCGGCGACCGGAATGTTTGAACCTTCGAGTTTCTGGAGTACGTCCTCGATGTCGTCGGGTGAGACGACATTGTCGGGCAATTCGCGATTGAGGTCGTCAAACGTCAGGTATTTCTTATCGCCGCCCAGTTCGAGCAGGCGTTCCATGACGTCGTCGCGATCCTTGTCTTCCATACTCTTTATTGGTGCTTACTTGGCCGTCACTTCGCGGGCGGGTTGCAACATCAGTTGCCGTTCCGCGGCGAGCTGGATCTGTTCGGCGGCCAACCGGGTAACTTTTTCAGTGTTTTCTTCACGCTCAGCGATCGCCAGTTCCCTTCTGAGTTCCTCGATCCGCTGCTCGACTCGCATCAGCCTGAACGTCGAAACGCATTCTTCGGCCACATAATGCTCATTTGACCCGTGCACCGAAGAATTCATCATGACCATCGGCACGACGCTGGCGGCAAAATCGTCGCCTTCGGTCTTACTTAGCAATGCGTCGAAGTCAATTTCCGTTCCTTCGCGGTCGAGAGCGAGCAAGGCCTCGAAAAGCGGCGCGGTCGCGAGGTCGCCGTAGTCCTCTTTTTTCAACATCGGCAACACCTGGCGTCGCAGATTTGCATCAGCCAGAAGCAGTCCCAGCAGACGCTGTTCTGCCGCCGTGACTTTCGCCTGCCTGGCGACCGCGTGCGCGGCACTGGACCGTGTGGGCCGATTGTCGCGCACTGACTGCCACAACTCGCGCCGCCAACCCGAAGTATTTACGTTCTCGCGATCGATTCCCAACGAATCCATCGCCATGTCGAAATACTCGCGCTTCTGAATGCGACTGTTAACCGCTTTGATGTAAGGAAGAACTTCCTCTACCGCTTCCGCTTTCTCCGCCGGTCGGTGGAGATTGCGATCGCGCAAAGCGTTTTCGATCACGAATTGTATGTGTGGTTGTGCCTGTGCTCGCCGTCGCTGATATTCAGTTACGCCAAACTTACGAATGAACTCGTCGGGATCCGCGTTGTCCGGAAGTACCAGCACTTTCACTTCGAGATCTTCTGCCAAAAGAATCTCGATCGACTTCTTTGCTGCTTGTACGCCCGCGCGGTCGCCATCATAGTTGACTACTACTTTGCGCGCAAACCTGCTTAGCAACTTCGCCTGTTCGCTCGTCAACGCTGTTCCCAAACTCGCCACGACGTTACGCACGCCGAACTGATAAGGCACGATCAGATCGAGAAATCCTTCGACGAGAATCGCGAAACCCTGGCGGCGAATCTCATCTCTGCTGACGTTGAGACCAAAAAGATTTCGTCCTTTGACGTAGGCCGTGGTTTCGGGTGAGTTGATGTACTTCGCAGTCTCATCAGCTTTGAGCGCGCGGCCGCCGAAAGCGATGGGCCGTCCTTGCACGTCGAGCACGGGAAACATCAAGCGGCCGCGAAAACGATCGTACGAACCGCCGCCTTCTTCTTTTTTTACGACGAGGCCACTGCGCTCGATCTGTTGCTGGCTCGCTCCTTTCTGGCGCAGGTAGATCGAAAGCGCTTCCCAACTATCGGGCGCGTAGCCGAGGCGAAAGGCCTTCTGCGTGTCTTCAGTGATCTCGCGCTTGACGAGATATTCACGCGCAACACGAGCTTCTTTGCTCGATTCGAGTTGCTGTTGCCACCAGTCCATGGCCCACGCGTTGAGTTCAACGACTTCGTCTGACTCCTGCCGGCGCGCTTCGAAGCGGCCGTCGTCGATCATTGTCGGCAGCGGCATGCCGATCTTATCGGCCACGATGCGAATCGCTTCCGGAAAGCTGACGCGCTCGATCTCCATCACGAAATTGAAGACCGTTCCGCCTTTATGACAGCCAAAACAGTAGAAGATTTCCTTGGTGGGACTGACGGAAAACGAAGGCGTTTTCTCTTTGTGAAACGGGCAGCACGCCATCCAGTTGGCGCCCTTCTTTTTGAGCTGCACGTAATCCTGGATGACGCGGACGATTTCTGCCTGACGTTTCAGGTCGTCGATGAACGTCTGCGGGTAACGCATTGGGGGCTTATTGTCTCAACTCAACTAACGTAGCACCAGTGCCGCCCTGATCGGGTGGAGCGGCCAGAAAACGCGCGACGTGAGGATGGCCTCCTAACAACCCGGCAATCGCTCGGCGCAACGCGCCGGTGCCGTGGCCGTGAACGATTCGTACCTGGCTCAAACTCGCGAGCGACGCTTCATCGAGAAACTTATCAACCGCGTCAATCGCTTCATCAGTCGTTTGGCCGATGACGTTCAACTCCGATTGGACCTTCTGTTCAGAGCTCGTGAGATGAATCTCTGTTCCGGTTGAGCGGCGCAGCTTTTCGAGTTTGCCTGGTTGTGGTTTCGCCGTCGGCTGTTGTTCGACGAGTTCGAGATTTTCCAGTTTCTCTCGGAAGCGCAACGCTTTCACGCGCACTTCCGCGTAACCGTCTTTGATCTGGTCCACGATGCCGACCGAGCCGAATGAAAGCAGTTTCACTTTGTCGCCGACGACGATCTTGCGCTCGGGAGCCTTTACGTATTCGATCACTTCTTCGTCCGCGTGAGACGGCTCGGGCGCAATGGTTTGCGCGTCGCGCACGATGCGAACACCCGGGGACACGGATTTGGCGGCGCTTTGCGCGGCGCGCTTGATCTCTGCCACATTGCGCTGCGCTTCACGCTCTGCCCGAATCCTCTCGGTCCGATCTTCAATACGGCCCACCAACTCACGCGCGCGCTTTTCGAGATCGGCAACCGTGCGCTGGGCCAACTGCTCGAACTGCGTTTGACGTTCGCGTTCGCGCTTCGCGGCTTCTTTATCGAGCGACGCAAATTTTTCCGCCACTGCCGCGCGTTCTTCTTCCAGCGCGAGTCGCAACGCCTCCGCCTCTTCTGCTTCGCGTTTGATCCGTCGCAGATACTCTGCAGCTTGTAATGACGAATCCTTGACCGAACTCACGGCTGCGTCAACGATCCCTTTCGGCACGCCAAACCGGCGCGCGATCTCGAGTCCCGATGAAGCACCGGCAACGCCGACGATCAAGCGATAAGTGGGCCGCAGCGTCTTTTCATCAAACTCAACGCTCGCATTGAGCACGCCCGCTTCGTTGCCGGCGTACATCTTGAGCCCGCTGTAGTGTGTCGTGGTGATGACGTGCGCGCCGCAAACGCGGCGGAAGTAGTCAACCACTGCAACGCCAAGGGCCGAGCCTTCTTCCGGATCTGTGCCCGTGCCGACTTCGTCGAGCAGCACCAGTGCGGGCGCTTCGCAGATCTCGATCATGCGCGCGATGTTCGCGACGTGCGAAGTGAACGTCGAGAGATTAGCGGCCAGCGATTGGTGATCGCCGATGTCCGCGAGCACGCTCGCATAAAACGGGACGCGTGCAGATTTCGCGGGTACGGAAATACCGGATAAGGCCATCAAGGCGAGTAATCCCGTCGTCTTCAGGACTACCGTTTTCCCGCCGGCGTTCGCGCCGGAGATGATCATCGCGTTGTGCTCGTCGTCGAGCGCGAACGATACGGGCACGACCGCACCGCCGCTCGCGCGCAGGTTTTCTTCGAGCAACGGATGCCGCGCTTCAACGAGATCGAGCGTAGCGGTCGCCTCGATTTGCGGAATGGAACAGTTGAACCTTTGATGAAAAACCGCCTTCGCATTGATGAAGTCCAACTCCGCGACTGCCGCGGCGGCCATTTCGATCGCGGGCAATTGGGCGCGCAACTCTTCGGTCAGGCCGAAAAGTATCTTCGCGATCTCGCGCGCTTCGGCTTCGTGCAAGCCTTGCAGTTCGTTGTTGGCTTCAATCGTTTCGAGCGGTTCGACGAACGCGGTCGCGCCCGACGACGAGTAACCGTGCGCCACGCCCTGAACGCGTCCACGATGATCTGCTTTGACGGGAATCACAAACCGATCGTTACGAATCGTGACCAGTTCGTCCTGGATCGCTTCCGCGGAACGGTGCATGACGCGCTCGAGCGAACGCGTGATGCGCGAACGCAATGCCGAGATCTCGTGGCGAATGTGCGCGAGTTCGGGACTGGCACGATCGTCGAGTTCGCCGGTCGGCAGAATCTTGTTACTGACGCGCGCGACGAGGCTGTTGAGATCTCGCGGCAGGTTTTCGACGAGCTGCCACAGCTCGGGCGCGTTTTCGCGTTCGGCAAGAATGGCTGCGCGCGCGGACATCGCCTGCTCGCACAGTTTCGCCGTTTGCAGGATCGTCAAAGGATCGAGTGTCGCGCCTTCGACACGCAAGCGCGCGATCGTTTCGCCTGTGTGCGTAAAACCGCTGAAGGACCAGTTCACGCCGCGATTACGCAACAGCACGCACTCGCGCAGTGCGGCGAGTTCGCGCTGCAACTGTTCTTTGCTCGTAGCGGGCGCGAGTTCTTCGCTGCGTGCCTGGCCGGCCTCGGTCTGCGCGTTTCGCCTGATGAGCGCCAGCAACTGCTGGTATTCGAGCGTTGTGAATGCCTGATCGTTCATTGGATGTGTGTAAGGTTACAACGCTACTGCACGACTAACAAACGGACTTAGTATTAGCCACCGATTAGACAGATTACTTAAACCATATACAATAACTGTCATGGACGAATTCGATCGGTATCGCGCAGAGATGAACGAGAAGCTGCTCGGCAGTGGCCATCTCGGCATCAAGCGTTTTTTCAATCTCGACACGCAGGCTTACGAAGACGGCGCGCTCGACAAGAAAACAAAAGAACTCATGGGCCTGGTCGCGTCCACCGTCCTGCGCTGCGACGACTGC
>Ga0247688_1000206_pt1 | contig 23175 bp, 23 predicted proteins | sample CNK29_metaG_FD_182718 | JGI IMG/M metagenome (GOLD analysis project Ga0247688, IMG submission 182718) | Soil microbial communities from Purdue University Martell Research Forest, Indiana, United States - CNK29 | ecosystem: Environmental > Terrestrial > Soil > Temperate forest > Bulk soil... | reverse complement strand
CGAATTGACTCACGAAAAACCCACTCCAAATAGCATTCGTTGCCTCATTTAAAAACCCACTCGAAATAGGGTGTGTTTTACCTCCAGTGTTTGACAGGCACTGGAGGTGTTGATGAGGCTAACGATGAAGGCGAGGCAGGAAGTTACCCAAGCGACCGCCGGGCAATATCGTGGCGCGAGCAAAAAAGAGAAGAGCAAGATTCTGGACCAGTTTGTCGCGACTACTGGTTATAGTCGCTGGTATGCGCGACTGGTATTGCGGCATGAAGGACGTCGTGTACAAACCGACAAACAAACGATCGTCGTGGTGGAGCGCAAGTCAAGCGTTAAAAGAAAACGCACGCGTTACTATGACGAGAAGGTACAAACAGCACTGGTAAAACTGTGGCGGGTGATGGACTACATTTGCGGCAAGCGCCTGCAGCCCATGCTGCCGGAGTTGCTCACCGTGCTCGAGCGCCACAACGAGTTCCGTTGCGATCGCGAGACGCGGGCGAAGTTGCTGCGCATCAGTGCGGCCAGTATCGATCGGTTATTAAACCCAGCGCGTCGCAAATATGAATTGCGCGGCCGCAGCGGGACCAAACCAGGCACATTGCTCAAGAAACAGATCCCGATCCGCACTTTTGCCGAGTGGGACGAGCAGCGGCCTGGTTTTGTAGAGATCGATCTGGTGGGCCACGACGGCGGGACCGCGGCCGGGGATTATTGTCAGACGTTGGACCTGACCGATATCGCCACTACCTGGACCGAGACCATGGCGGTGCGCAACAAAGCCCAGGCCTGGGTCTTTGCCGCGTTGAAAAAGCTGCGTAAAAACCTGCCTTTTCCTTTGCTGGGCATCGATAGTGATAACGGCTCGGAGTTCATCAACCAGTATCTGACGGATTATTGTAAGGAAGAAAAACTGAGCTTCACGCGCTCGCGCCCGTATCGCAAAAACGACAACTGTTTTGTCGAGCAGAAGAACTATTCTGTCGTGCGGCGTGCGGTGGGCTATGCACGCTATGACACGGAAGCGCAGTTGCACTTACTCAATGAGCTCTATGCCACGCTGCGGCTCTACACTAACTTCTTTCAGCCCACCATGAAACTGAAGTCAAAAGAAAGAGTGGGGAGTAAAGTCACTAAGCGTTATGATGACGCGCAAACTCCTTACCAACGGGCGCTGGCGGCTCATCAGGTAAGTGAAGCGGACAAACAACGCTTGCGGGCCAAGTACAAAACACTTAACCCGGCCGCCTTGAAAAGAAAACTGATGCGTTTGCAGGAGCGACTAATGAAGTCGACTGCTAGCCAGAAAGCGGTGCGCGTGCGCCCGCGGCAATGCCGCAACGATCGCTATTTCACTAAGCAGCTCGAGAGCTAAGAGGATGAGTTTATCGCTTTACCGAGTACCGGATGGGCAGCAAAAAGGGCAGAGCATGTGGCCCTGCCCATCCGTATACTCACCGGCGACGGCGCTCGGGTCGCTCTCCAGCGTTGCCCTATCCTCCGCGCCAGCACCTGTGACTCTAACACAGTGCGCTACTGAGGCAGCAAATCAGCATGATTTTTGCACTCACATTTGGAGTGGGTTTTTAAATGAGGCAACGAATGCTATTTCGAGTGGGTTTTTACGTGAGGCAACAGGCTATAAGTAAATCACTAAATAGCGACTAAGCTTCAACTTGTTTATAAAGTGGGTTCGCTGTACGCGTCGTTCAACTTCCGAAAGTGGTAACCCATTGCGGCCAGCCGCAGCGTTTCGGCAAGCTTGTCGTGATGCCTTACCAGCGCTTGAGTAAAGAAGCGCCAGAACTCTTTGCGCTCACCATCAATTATTCCCAGCTTGAGCATCACGCGCACGAATGCCGTGACAGCGCTAACAGGATTATAGCGTTGAGGCTCTACAAACTGCTGGGCCGTTCGTTTCATCGAGTCAAGCGCCCGCTGATAATACTCACGTGGAGCATAAATGGTCTGCATGATCGACTGATAGCCCTGAATGAGCATAGCCGGATCCATTCGGGTCTTGAAATTCAAGGAGCAGCTCGTATTGTTTCCTGAAGCTTCTCCCAATAGCCGTCCCTCTCGCTCCAGCCTTTTCCATAACTGGGTATCAGGAAGCGCGTTCAGCAGGCCGACCATCGCTAGCGGGATCGCGCTTTTTCTGATGAAGTCAATCTGTCTCTCAAAAATGTCCTCGGGATCGTTGTCGAAGCCAACGATAAAACCAGCCATCACTTCCATGCCATAGCTCTGAATCTTCTTTACTGATTCGAGCAGGTTACCTCGGTTTTGTGACTTCTGCGCTTCTTTCAAACTCTCTTCTACCGGAGTCTCGATGCCAAGGAATACGCGTCTAAAGCCGGCTTCCCGCATATCCTCGAGCAACGGCTCATCGTCTGCCAGATTTACGCTTGATTCAGTCAGGAGCGAGAAAGGATGGCCATTTCGTTTCTGCCACTCTGCGAGTTCGGGCAATAGCAGCCTGACATTCTTTTTGTTGCCGATGAAGTTATCGTCGACGATGAATACGGTGCCGCGCCAGTCAAGATCCCGCAATGCTTCAAACTCAGCCAGTATTTGTTGAATACTTTTGGTTCGGGGCACGCGCCCGTAGATTTCAATGATGTCGCAAAACTCGCAAGAGAACGGACAACCGCGTGAATACTGCACGCTCATTGCGCTATAGCGTTTCAAATTCGCCAGGTGAAAGTGGGCGACAGGAGTCGCTGCAAGCGGTGGACGTTCGACTGCCTCGTAGCGCCGTTTTGCAACTCCCGCCGCCAGGTCCTTAACGAATTGCGGCAACGTAGTCTCCGCTTCTCCGACGAAGATGTGATCCGCATCCGGCAGCCCCTCGATCGTCGTTGTGACGTATGGACCACCAAGCACAACGCGTTTTCCAGATGATTTGCAGCGTTTCACGATTTGCTTGAGCGAATCCTTCTGCACCAGCATCGCCGTGGCGAATACCATGTCGGCCCATTCGATGTCGGCGGTCTTTAGCGACTCCACATTTAGATCAACCAGTCGCCGCTCCCAGTCCGACGGTAGTAACGCAGAAACGGTTAATAACCCCAGTGGTGGAAATGCGCATCGCTTACCCTCAAATGGCAGCGCGTGTCGAAAACTCCAATAAGTATCGGGAAACTCCGGATTAATTAACAAAACTCTCATGCCAACACTCTCCTGACTTCACGCCGCTGGTCCATGTTCCGGGGCAATAACTAACTGCGAGCCGTCTGCGGTTCGCGCCCCCATGCGGCGCAACCAGCGGAAATGGGACGAGAGCCCCGCACAAAAGGAGGAGTGCTCACCATATCTCAATCCAAAATCACGACAGGTCTGTTCCACGAGTTTTGAGATGGCAGGGTAATTGACGTGACATACGCGAGGGAAAAGGTGATGTTCGATCTGAAAATTCAACCCTCCGAGGAGCCAACTCTCAACTCTGCTGCGTCGAGCGAAATCCACAGTGGTTTCGACCTGATGGATCGCCCAGGCATTTTCCATCGAGCCGGAGTCGTGTTGCGGCAATGGGAACTCGGCCTCTTCAACGCAATGAGCAAGCTGAAACACAACGCTCACAACCACGCCCGCAAGACCGGCTATCAGAACGTAGAACAGGAGCACTATCCAAAGGGGATGGACCAGAAGCGGCAATCCAAAAGCCAATGTCATGAACAGCGCTTTACCGCCGATAAACCCGGCGAGTTCCCACCGTTTCGGCCGGGGCATTCGCGTGGGGCCGATCCGGCCAAGGATCACGTCGTGGAAATCATCGTATAAATGCCACTTGATGACATTCAGTCCGTAGAGCGGCCACAAATAGAAATGCTGCCAGCGATGGACTCCGAATCTCTTCTGATGTGGTGTTAGCCGGCCGAAAAAAGAAATGTCAATATCGGCGTCATGCCCTGTGATGTTTACGTAAGTATGATGTACGACTACATGTTTCCAGTGCCATACGTAAGAACTGGCGCCTATTAGATCCATCGTCATGGCCGCCACCCGGTTGATCCAGGCGTGATTTGAATACGAATGGTGGCTGCCGTCGTGTTCGATATTAAACCCAATTGCCGCCATTGACAGGCCCAGTAGAACCGCTAAAGGCAAAGCTTGCCACCACGATCCGGCCACGAACACAAGCAATGAATAGAACCCACTAAAGACGACTAGAATAATTGCGGTTTTCAAATACATTGCGAGACAGTCGCGTTGACTGCGATTGGAACTGCGAAAATAGTCATCGACTCTTCGCCTCAACTCCTTATGGAAAGTACTGTCTCTCCGGAAAGTTAACCGGCTTTGACCAACATCGCTAATATGATTAATGTCCATATCTAAAACTCCTGACCAAGCACTTGGATGCTCTCGCCACGATATGTTACGCATCGCACATTGCAACTTCTTTTCAAAAACGGTGAGGTAATGCGATATGACGAAAAGATTACAAGCAGTGAGCAAGGATTTTGCGCTGGACGCCTTGCCTCAAAAATGTAAATGCCACAAACAGCACAAGAGCACAAATTTTTTGGCGAGGACATTTGTGCCCTTTGTGCGCATTCGTGGCTAGGAGAACTTCCCCCCCCCGGTGGGCAACTCCAGGCGCGGGAGCGCGCGCAGTAATGAAGAGTCAGCTTAACAGCAGGCGAGAATTACGTATGTGCGTTAACACACATAAGAGAAGTTCACATTAGGGATATCTCGAAGTTTGGACAGAACTCAATTCAGATAGGCATCCGTTTCAGCTTTAATGATCGCGTAACAGTGGCAGGATTTCGCTTCAAGGCCCCGGCGATTAAGAATTGTAATCACACCTCGACTGTAACGAATTAGTTTGCCGGACTGTAGCGCGCCGGCGGCCTTGCTTACCCCTTCACGCCTGACGCCCAACATGTTGGAGAGGAATTCCTGGGTCAACGGAAATTCTTCCAATCCCAGACGATCGTTTGTCATCAATAGCCAGCGCGCCAGTCGGGCGTTAACCAAATGAAAGCGGTTGCACGCAGCTGATTGAGAAACCTGAGTTAGTAGAGAGTGCGAATAACGATGCAGGAGGCGATGAAAGTTGCCAAGCCGGTTTGCTTCCGTGCGTACTGCCGCCGAACTCATTCTCATTGCTGTGCCCGAGCCCTGCACCAGAGCGCGTGTTGACGAGGAACCGACCCCCATAAAGACGGCCAGGCCGGCCATACCTTCATTTCCCACCATTCCCACCTCAAGCCACGATGTCACTGATAGTTCTGAGATCAAGGAGATTATCGAGTCGTTAGGAAAATATACGTACTTAATCACGTCGCCGGGTTCGTACAATTCCTCCCCCAAAACCAAACTGACGGTCGTCAACTTGGGCAACAAGCGCTTGTATTCATTTTTCGGAAGCGTGGCGAGCAGCCGGTTGACACCCGGATTGCCATTAGTGCTAGTTAAAAAGGCCAATGTTGTAGACTCCTCGTACGCATACCGCCCATCACGCTAAACAATATGTAGCGCCAGGTCTGTGCGCCAACACACATACCGCCTGATGCGAAAGGCCGACGAAAAGCTAGTTAGCATATGATGAAGGTTGACCGTTATGTGCGTTAGCACACACATGTGTTATAGTGCTGCGCGAAGCAACAGCCTGCTTTGACATTTGGATCGGGTCTTTCCTCCTCCTCTTGCCCCTTTGCGCAATTCAGCCGCAGATGAAAAGGCTTGACATTAGTTCGAACCGGAGATTGGAAGATGAAGATCCTGCTCTACAATCCAGATAATGGCGTCACTCGCAACTTCATGCCGCACCTCTGGATGTTTCTCCTGCAAGCCCTTACTCCACCACAGCACGAGGTTGTTCTGATCGATGCCAATGCCCGTCCAATGAGTGATGACGAGATAGTTCAGTTTGTGCGTGAGCAGAAGATAGAGTTGGTTGGCATCGGCGCAATGACCAGAATGATTGAGAAAGCCTATCGAGTCGCCGATGCGATCCGTATGGCAGGCGTGCCGGTGGTGATCGGCGGTCCACACGTCACCGAAGTTCCTGACGAGGCGCTGGGTCGAGATGGAGGACCGCGACACGCTGATGCGATCGCGCTCGGCGAAGCGGACGAAACTTGGCCACAGATAGTTGAGGACGCTGCCCGGGGTGAACTCAAAGATGTTTATGAGCCGACCGACGAAAACGGAAAAGAGCGGAAGCCGAGTCTTCAACCTTACCCGGCCATTTCCTGGGAAACGCTGAATCTCGATCAATTTAATTTCTTTCCGCGTTTCGTGCGGCCTTTACTATCGCGCGTTGGGCCGCATTGGCGCTCGCTGCACATTGTTCCAATTGAATCAGGGCGAGGCTGTCCGTATGGGTGTGAGTTTTGCACCGTTACCGGATTCTTTGGCGACTCGATCCGTTTCCGCACAAATGAAAGTATTGTTGACGAACTACTGACGTTAAAGGCCCGCGCTAAACAGGAAGGCGGGCTGATCTCAGTATTTTTTGTTGATGATAACTTTGCTATCAGTATCAAACGAACAAAATCACTGTTGCGCGACATCATCGCTGCCGGTGCACAACTCCCCTGGATCGCGCAGATTAGCGCGAATCTTTTACGCGATCAGGACCTGGTTGATCTGATTGCGGAATCCGGTGGAAAGGTCATCTTTATCGGAATGGAGTCGATTGACCTCGTTAATCTGGCCGATGTTAAGAAGGGATTCAACAAGCCCGAAGAATACACGGGCGTGCTCAAACGTCTTGCTGACCGAAATATCTATGCCATTACTTCATTCATTATTGGTATGGATAACGACACTCCTGGCGTGGCGGAGCGCATACTGCAACAGATTCGCACCTGGCCTCCGGGCTTGCCAGTATTTGGCCAGCTCACACCATTCCCCTCTACACCACTGTATAAGCGCTTACAAAAAGATGGCCGTCTGGTGCGACCCCAACATTGGCTGAAGTTCGAGAAAAACACGATGGCCCACGTACCTCTTAAGATGACCATCGCGCAAACTCACGAGGAGCTTCATTATGCATGGGCCCATTCCTATGATGCTGCACGCAATGCAGAAGCAGTTCAGGCGATGAGCTACGCTCCCGTCGGTCCGCGGATCTTTCACCTCATCACGCGGTTTGCATTCCGGGCTATTTATTTCCCACAAACAACCAGACGAGCGTGGCTCAAAGTATTTTTTGAGAACAGACGCATTGTCCTGAGTCTTGCGAAAGAAGCGATTGGCAGTGTGCTGACTTCAAAGAAAAGAAAGAAAGGAAAAGACGCTAGTTCCTCTGTGATAACACGGCTGGGAGTAAATACTACTCGTTGATGCGACGGTGAGAAGCGCACCTCTGTTATCCAAGTAAGCGATCGAACTCCTCTTTGACAACTCGATAACACTCGCATGCGGTTTCTTCCAACTTCTGACGGTCCAGGATCTGTATGCGGCCCCGCACATAACTGATTGCTCCTATGTCCTGAAGGTGACCCGCAGCCACCGTAACTCCTTCGCGGCGCACGCCCAGCATATCTGCGATTAATTCCTGAGTCATGATCAACTCATCCGTATCCACACGGTCATGGCTTAACAACAGCCAACGGCAAAGTTGCTGTTCGACAGAGTGGAGGCGGTTGCAAACGGCGGTCTGAGATATCTGGGTAATTAGTGCTTGCGTATAGCGCAGCAGCAAGCGTTGGAACTCACCACCCAAGGCGAATTCGTTCTTTAGCACCTTCGCTTTCATGCGAATAGCGTCGCCTGCGCTTTGGACCACGGCACGGTTCGGCATGGTTCCTCCTCCCATGAAGAGAGCAATCCCCACTACACCATCACTGCCCGTCAATCCCATTTCGGCTGTGGCGCCGTTTTCCATAGTGTAAAGCAAAGAGACGATCGCCGTGGTTGGGAAGTAGACGTAATCCAAATGTCCGCTGAATTCGTAGACGACATCGCCAAGTGAAAATGAAATTTGTTGAAAGCTTGGGAGCAGGCGTTCGATTTCGTCCGGTGGCAGAGCGGACAACAGCCGGTTCTTACTGGGATCCAGGGGTCTCGACGAAACTCGCACGTTGAATCTCCATCTCGCTTGCACTGGAGCCAAGAGACGCCTTTGGTTCCGCAAGTTAGGCAGAGCATATCACGCATGTGCGCTATCACACATACGGGCCATTTACCTGAAATCGGTTTCAGAGTTACTCAATGGCCTTGAGCATGAACTAGACGACGCAAGCGATCCTGAAAGAGTACTTCCATCTTTCTCGGCTCTATCAATCTTGTTACTTCTCCGATACCAAACATCTCATGTGTCATGGATTGCCCTGCACGATACGTGAGTGTCCTGTCATAAGGCGAAGGGCTTTTAATCGCCGCACGAGGCAACGTTCGCGAAGCGAGTTTGAACAAGCTGACTGTGCCACACTTCGGACAATTCACACGTGAAATCTGCCCGCGCTTAGTTATAGACACCACAATGTGTCCACGTTCCTCATCACACACTGCGCAGAACTTATCAGTTCGGTCGCCTACCGTGAATACTTGCTTCTCCATCGGATTCTCCCTTTCGCGTTCCGTTTGTAGCTGTTGAGGTGAATTAATGATCAAAAACAAAGCCTCCGGGCTAGTATTCCCACGGAGGCTTTGCTGTAAAGAGTCGCTGGAATTGTCCAGCAACAGAATTAGTAGCGAGAGCGACCGCCGTGGCCACCGCGGTTGCCGCTATTATTGCGACTGCCGCCGAAACCACCACGACTACCACCGCGCTCTTCGCGAGCCTTGGCTTCGTTCACATTTAGGGTGCGTCCTCCGACGTCATGGCCGTTGAACTGCTGAATCGCTGCATTGCCTTCTTCTGTCGAGGACATTTCGACGAAGGCGAAGCCGCGTGAGCGACCGGTGTCGCGATCTTCAATAACGTTTACTGATTCGACTGTTCCCGCTTGCGAGAACAATTGCTGCAAATCTTCGCTCGAAGTTTGAAACGAAAGATTACCGACATATAGTTTCATAGACATTTTTGTGTACCTTTTCCTGCTTTCAGGATGAAGAAGAGAAGCTTTGAACCAGGTGTGCTTCGACGAAACGGAAACGAGCGAAGAAACGAGCGTTCGGGTTGCTCAATTGAGCGACTTCTACTGATTTAACAACCAACCTGCTCTCGAATCATCCAAACGCCGAGCTTTCATTAGCGCGGGCGCATCACCGTTAATGCGCGAGAGAAGGAATAACCGGAGACTAGGATGCATTTGTCATCGACTGGGTTGCAGATGACCTTGTCAGTCCTGTCTCCCTTGCGACGATTTGATGACCTGTGCGCTAGCCCGCATCGAGTCAGCGGTGCCGTCGTTACCAGGCTCTCCTCATATGTGTGTTGCCGCACGGACATGCCGGAGTTCCAGTTGTACATTGAAAAGCCCGAACAGTTTAGATCAAGCATGAAGGTATTTGATGTTAGAAGAACTGAGAGCCGACTTGATTTTGGTAGTGGAAGATGTCCGCGAAACAAGCGACGGCATCGAAAGGCTACTGAAGGCGGACGGCTATCGCGTAGCTTTGGCAAGGTTGAGAGGCCTTCTCGCCCGCCTCTTGGACGAGAGCTCCTGGGGTCGCGCTGAGTTCGCCACATAATAATATGACAACAAGCAATTGTAGAACGCCGTTTGTAATCAGGTTTATGGATACTAAACCGCGGGTCCTCCTGGAGCTCACCAATACCACGGAGCTGACGCTTAAATCCATTGAGATTCTGACAGTATTTTTGAAGGACGAAGGGCCAACCGCGGGCTCTTCGCGTGCGCATATCCGGTTCGACCGCATAAACTCTGTGCAGCCAAAGGGAAAAGCCGTTATTTCTCACAGAACCTGGATCAATGGCATGCCGGCGAGCGAGGCACAAGATCAAGTCGGACGTCTTCAAGTCGTAGCTGGAGCAGTCAAGCCTTATGTCCTGGACATTTCCTGGGAGGATATGGATGGAAAGATCCAGTTTCAGAGAATCCCAGTCGGGCACTAGTTAGGAACGAATTCATGTTGTACCCGCAGTTGGAACAAAGGTTACAAGCGTCAAAGCAGGCAGTGAATAGCGCCACGAGCGAGAGCATCGTCAAGCAGTGCAAAGAGTATCTTGCGCTACTCGCCGAATACCGAAACCAGCTTTACGAGCTGCAGGGAACGCCTGGTCTAAATCAACAGTCCACATTCCCTTCCCTGTCCGAAGAAGTCCCCGATCGGAAAACGATTCGTGAAGCGATAGAGAGAACTACGCGAGAGCGAAATAGAACTCAACTGCTTCTGCTCTCGTTCACTACCGTTAGCGGCTATGAGGCAGTGGAGATATTTAACCAGCGTAAATACGAAGGACATGACGACTGGGAACTGCGGGCCAGCGGAGTTAAGTTTCGTGACGGAGACAATAGCGATCTGATGACGGTACAGGAAGCCGTCGACCTTGCCAGCCTGCTTCGACGAGAGGACCACCTCGCACAAAACGCTTCCTAGTGCCCCTTGGTGATTAGTCCAGGGCGGGCTAAGCAGGATGTAGCTGGAAGAACATCAGCACTGCCACCCAAATCAGAAATAGGCTGAGGAATAGAAAATTCGTTTTTGCGCTGAACGCTTTCTCTTCAGCTACTGCGGATGCCTGGAGCAAACCCGGGCGAAAGGCTTGCAAGCAATTCGGACAGGATGCTGCATCAGTAAAGCAGCGACGACTACAGTTGGGACAATGTGTAAGACTCATATTTATTGCTGCCTCACTGTCGGCCACCCTCGTGATCTAAGAAAAGGTTTAAGGGAATTCGACTACATAAAGAACGGCTGACGCTCAACAATCTTTAAGGTTTCGCCCACAAAGCTGGCAAGGGCTTTCGGCTCGTCGTCATGAACATCGAAGACCGGCAGAAGTTTTGTATTCGTCATTAGTTCATGGACACTCTCCGTCATGTGCATTAGCTTGAGCGCTCCGCCTTTTTCGTCGAGAGTTACGTGGCTTGCAACAAGCTCGCCCAGGCCGTCTGCATCAATGTGCTTGACCCAGGCGAGGTCCAGGAGGACCTGAACCTTTCCTTCTCCAGCAAGGCAGCGAATCGACTGGTGCAACGCTATAGTGGCGCCGCGAATTCTTTCCCTACCCTTTAGATCGAGGATCGTCACGTCTTCGACCTGCCGTTCATTGATATAAAGATTAATCATTGGTGTTCAATTAAACTTTGGAATTGGTAACCTAGCCACGGCTTTGCGGCAGGGCGGACATTGCCGCCCTACCGCCGGGGGAACAGCTCTCTGCTAGATCAACTTGGAAGCAGCAGCCTGGTGGAACGTTGAATTGGCGAACTCGAAGTTCTTCACCGTCGGCGCTCCATCGATCACATTCGAAAGGGTCTTCAACACCTCCGCGTACGCCGTGTGGTCATAGGCTTCCGCATCTGCTTTGGTGTCCCAGAAGCTATTGGCGATCGCTTCCGAGCGTTCGGGCGAGACAAACGTGGTTTCATCACGGAATCCCTTCTGCTTGCGCAGGATCGGGAGAATCTCGGTCTCGGCGATGCGGTTGAGTTCTGTAGCGGAATTGGCCTTAAGCTTTAAAGTAACTTGTCGTCCAAACATTTCTTGCTCCTCTGTTGTTAGGCTGTTGGCTTCAGGTGATCTGGAAAATTCCAGAGGAGCTGAGAAGGGAGTAAGCGAACTCGGTTCGCAGCCACCTTATACTAACCATGACTATACGTCAAGTGTAGAATATATTTCATATGGACGTTATGTTTCGTATATGGTATATAGGACACCAGCGAAACGTATCATGATTGAGATTCGCATAAATGAGTTACTCGGAAACCGCGGTCGATCTTTCTATTGGCTGGCTAATGAGACGGGTATCAGCCATACGACACTGTGGCGGTTGAAAAAGGGTAAGGCACTAGGAATCAATTTTGAAACGTTGGAGAAGATTTGCGAGGTTCTTAAGTGCCAACCCGGCGATGTGCTCTCTCATGCGAATAAGAAAAAGATTAGTAAAACGCCACGCCGAAAAACCCGCCCGGCGAAGTGACAAATCACTCCCAGGTTGTGCAATAGCCCAGCAATTGGGAAAGGCCAAGTACTCACGTCACCGCCCGTAAGGCGACGGGAATCATCCGCACGGAACATTCTCCATCGTCGCTTCAATCAAATGGTCCACGACAGCATTGATGTCGCCCGTCTTCTGCCAGACTTGAAGCTGCTCGTCGGCTGAAGTGCCGCGCTCGAGAATTGTGTAGATGTGGCGAATCTCTTCGCGCGAGCCAAGATCGTCGACGACATCGTCGACGAACTGCAGAAGTTCACGAATGAGATCACGCACGGGCACTTCCCTGCTCTTGCCAAAGTCGATCATCTTGCCGTCAAGCCCATAACGCACCGCGCGCCATTTATTTTCCTCGATCAGCATTTTGTGATGCAGCCGGAACGTTAGATTTTGATCGAGAAGTTGATCTATTTTTACAACCAGGGCTTGGACAAGGGCGGCAATGGCAATTGTGTCGTCAACGCGGGTGGGAATATCGCAGATGCGAAACTCGAGTGTCGGGAAGAATGGGTGCGGGCGCACGTCCCAATAGATCTTCTTGCCATCATCAATGCAACCTGTTTCGACGAGAAGTCTGACATAGCGTTGAAACGAACTGTCCGACTCGAAGTGATCGGGGATACCGGTACGCGGCATTCTCGTGAACACTTCCGAGCGGTAAGACTTCAATCCCGTGTGTACGCCGAGCCAGTATGGGGATGAAGTCGAGAGCGCAAGCACATGCGGCAGCATGTAGCGCACCGCGTTCATAATGTGGATTACCCGGTCAGGATCCGCAACGCCAACATGTACGTGGAGTCCGAAGGTGAGTAACGAGCGTGCGATCATCTGGTTCTCTTCCACGATCAGTTCATATCTGGCATTTTCGAAAATCTTCTGATCCTGCCAATGCGAGAACGGATGAGTGCCGGCAGCGACAATCTCCAACCCCTTCTTGCGCACCAGACCAGAAACGATACCGCGCAAGTTTGTGATATCGGATCGAGCTTCTTTTATGTCTTTGCAGATTCCGGTGCCCACTTCGATCATCGACTGGATTATTTCGGGTTTGACTTGCTCACCGAGCAGCATCTTGCCTTCTTCCAGGACTTCAGAGACATGAGAACGCAGTTCGCGTGTATGCGGATCAACTATCTGAAACTCTTCTTCAATACCGAGTGTGAATTGCTTGAACATGCTTCAGGCGACTTTCTTTCTCAGTGACCGATTCCAGCCATATATTCCTTACCGAGTTTCTCCAAATGGTCCGGAGCTGACGGTTAGCTGTTTTTTCATGGGTCGATTACTGGAGCGCGTTAGTCGTGCCTCGCTTGCGACCACTTTTTGAACATCGCCTGATGAGTCCTCCGGGCGAAGGAGCGCTGAACGGATGGTGTTCCCGCGCTATTTTTGACAGAACCGTTCATCGGTGTTCTGTCATCCGGCTGACCCTCTGAAAGCCATGGGTTTAGCAGCGCCCAGCGTATCGGATCAAACTCCGCCTGTGCTGGTGAATTGTTCTCGCCCTTCGAGTTTTGCATGACATAGATGTCGCTCATAAAAAGCTCCTTGTCATTGTCAGGTCAAGCAGGTGAAGACATCTGTGCGCTAGACCGCTTATGAACACCCAAGTTGTTTGTAGCCATCACAAAATACAGAATAAAGGGATTGTATGTGGTCTAACGCACGGACGGCTGTGTTTGCTTAATCCATTCTGATACTGGGTCGAACAATTTCAAATGAAGTGAGTACGATTATGTTGTGGGTAATTCTAATAGCGTTGTTATTGCTTTGGCTGGTCGCGTTTTATGGCGGCTTTATTACCACCAGCCTCATTCACCTGTTGCTGGTACCAGCCGCGGTGATTCTTGCACTTAATCTCTTGAGGCAGTACCGGAACCCCGCATAGAGAGACTACCGCTTCAGACAACCCCTGCGATTCCCATAGAAATCACGAACACCACTCGACAGTAAACAAACATAATGGCAAAGCAAATAACCCTGGGCGATCAATCCCGCGCTGCAATTTTGCGCGGTGTGAATAAACTCGCCGACACAGTAAAGCTCACACTCGGCCCAAAAGGGCGCAACGTCGTACTGGAAAAAAAATATGGCAGCCCGACCATCACTAAAGACGGCGTGACTGTGGCGAAGGAGATCGATCTCAAAGATGCGATGGAGAATATGGGCGCGCAGATGGTGCGGGAAGTAGCCTCGAAGACCAGCGATGTTGCCGGCGACGGCACGACCACTGCAACCGTGCTGGCGCAGGCCATTTTCCGCGAAGGCGTGAAAACAGTGGCAGCGGGTGCGAACCCGATGGCTCTGAAGCGCGGCATTGATAAAGCCGTCGAGCGAGCGACTCGGGAGATCAGGAAAGCAGCGAAGCCGGTCACAGAAGACATGATCGCCCAGGTTGGCGCGATCTCGGCGAACGGTGACGACACGATCGGCAAGTTGATCGCGCAAGCGATGCAGAAGGTTGGTAAAGATGGGGTCATTACCGTCGAAGAATCAAAGACGATCGAGACTGCTTTGGAGGTGGTGGAAGGGATGCAGTTTGATGGCGGCTACCTCTCACCTTACTTCGTCACCGATGCGGAAACGATGAAAATCGTGCTTGAAAACCCTGTCGTTCTCCTAAGCGAGAAAAAGATTTCCTCGATGAGAGATATGCTTCCTATTCTTGAGCAAGTTGCAAAGTTGGGAAGACCGATCTTGATTATCGCGGAAGATATAGGCGGTGAAGCATTAGCCACCCTCGTAGTAAATAGATTGCGTGGCACGCTTGCGGTCGCGGCTGTGAAAGCGCCGGGCTTTGGTGATCGTCGTAAGGCCATGCTCGAAGACATCGCCATCCTTACGGGCGCAAAGGTTATTAGCGAAGATCTCGGTATCAAGCTGGAACATGTCATGCTTGAGGAGCTGGGCAACGCCAGGAGAGTGACGATTGACAAGGACACTACGACGATCATTGATGGCGGCGGAGACGCCAGAGACTTGCAAGCTCGCGTGAACACACTCAAAGCTCAAATCGAAGACTCTGACTCCGACTATGACCGCGAGAAGTTGCAGGAGCGGCTGGCGAAACTTGTGGGCGGTGTTGCAATAATTCGCGTCGGGGCGGCCACTGAAATGGAACTCAAAGAAAAGAAGGCGCGCGTTGAAGACGCAATGCATGCGACTCGGGCGGCAGTTGAAGAGGGCATCGTGCCAGGTGGAGGAGTGGTTCTGATCCGAGCCGCAAAGGTGCTCGATCGATTCAAGGCCTTTAATGAGGAAGAACCTGCGAACGACCCGGACGAGCAGATTGGCATCAAGATCGTCAAGCGCGCGCTGGAAGAGCCGCTCCGACAAATCGTCGCCAATGCAGGCAAAGAAGGCGCGGTGATCGTCGAGAGAGTTCGCTCCGAAAAGAACCCGAACATCGGCTACAACGTCGTAACGGAGAAGTTTGAAGATCTCATAGCTGCGGGAGTCATTGATCCTGCCAAGGTAACGCGCAGCGCCCTGCAAAACGCCGCATCGATCGCGGGGTTGATGCTGACAACCGAGGCCCTCATTTCTGAGTTTCAGGAAGATAACAAACCTGACCTGGCGTCCGGCGGCACGCGCTCGCGAGAGTGAAGCAGTGGTTCGACGACGCGGGCGCACACCGAAACTATGAGTCAATGCAATTCCTCATCGACCGCGGCATCGACATGACAATTAAGGATTATCGCTGGAACAGTACCGCACAAGGTTGGGCGCGTTACGCCGCAAACGACGAGGAGCTGGCCCGTTGGCTTGAGGAAGCGCAACGGGGGCAGGAACAAAATACAGCCTTTTGAATCAGCCGACGAGCTTCCAGTGTCGCGCATCGCTAGTTCATCGGAGCGGTTTGGCCGTCGCCTAAATCCGTTTCGCTATCGTCTCTCGTAAATCACCACAGCAACATTCGAAGAGATTTGATCTGGACGAAAGACGTTGGGGTTCGCTGTATCGAAGACAGCGGCCTGAGCGAAGAGATTAGTGTGCGGGAGTAAGGAAGCGATGAAAAGCAACGCAGAACAACAACGAACTGGTCGACGCTATCCAATCCGCAGGACGGCGATTCCGCTACTCCTGAGTTCACTTATCGTTCTTGGCTTTGCGGCCGGCAAGAAAGCGTTTCGGCATGTCGGCGAAGACTCTGTCGCAAAAGATTCATCGGCTCAACCCGCCTCGTGCCGTTTGATTCTGGCGCCGCTGTCCGTAGATAAACCGATCGATCAAGAGATCGCCCGTCAACAAGCTCTCATCCTCAATGGTTCAGCGCCAGCCAACGCCTTAGAACGACTCGGATGGACCTTCGTTAAGAAAGCCCGACTCTCGTTTGATGCGGGATTCTACAAGCTGGCAGAACAATGCGCCGCTTGCCTGGAAGCGCGCGGCTCAACCGGACCGGATACGTTGCTGTTGCGCGCGCACGCCTTACAAAGCCTCCACCATTTCGGCGACGCGGAAACCATCGCCCGCGAACTCGTACGCTTACGTGAACGGCCCTTTGACTATGGCGTTCTCGGCGACATTTTGATCGATGAGGGCAAGGTTCGTGAAGGCGCCGCAGCCTATCAGAAGATGGTCGATCTTCGACCCGACTTGCAGTCGTACGCGCGAGCCGCGCACGTGCGCTGGTTAACCGGCGATCTTGCGGGCGCGATCGAACTGATGAAATTGGCGACGACAGCCAGTAGCCCGAAAGATCCTGAAGCAGCAGCCTGGGCCTTTACACGGCTGGCACTCTATCAACTTCAACGCGGCGCAACGAAACAAGCACTGCAAGCGTGCGATGCGGCATTGTCTCTGCAAAACGACTATGCACCCGCAATGCTCGCTCGCGGCCGCACCTTGCTGGCTGTAAATCGCCCGGCTGATGCTCTTGTTGAGCTGCAGCGAGCCGCCAAACTGAATCCGCTGCCGGAATATCAATGGGCTCTCGCAGACGCTCTCACCATCGCGGGAGATAAGGATCAGGCGACCCAAATTGAATCTCAGATCGCCGATCGTTCCAACACCGAAGATCCGAGAACGCTTTCTCTCTACCTTGCGACTCGCCAGCAGGACGTCGAACGTGCAGTCCAACTGGCCCAGCAGGAATTAACCAACCGGGGAGATGTTTTTACGCATGACGCGCTCGCGTGGGCCCTTGCCGCAGCGGGACGTGTCACCGAAGCGCAACAGCAAGCGCATCAGGCACTGTCGGAAGGCACGGCTAATTCACGCCTTTATCTTCACGCCGGAGTTATTGCCGCCCTTAACAACGACAACACACAAGCAAGACGTTGGCTGAAAGAAGCTGCGGCAACACAGCAAATACTGCTGCCGAGTGAGCGAGTGCAACTTGATGCCTGGCGCCAAAAAGTCGGTCGCAAAAGTCTACGAACCTATGAATCAAATCTTCATTAAGGAGTGAAAACTAACATGCCTGAATTGTTTAGGAGACTGAAACGCGTAGTCGCAACTCTGCTGCTGGCTGCTGTGCCGGCCGCGCTGCTGCCGACAACTGTGTTCGCGTCGAGTCACATGGACGCGCCGCTGATCATACTCGATCCTGCGGCCAACACTACGGACGTCTATGCGTTCGTGGACCAGGAGCAGAATCAGAAGTCTTTGGTGCTTGCGCTGGGCGTGTACCCGTTTGAAGAGCCGGGTATTGGTCCAAACAAGTATAACTTTGACGACAATGTTCTTTATGAAATTCACGTCGCGCTCGGTTCGGACGTGGCGGCCGGACGGGCGACGTTGAGTTATCAATTTCGCTTTACCACTAATTTCAAGAACCGAAACACGATTCTTCAGTCGTACCTCGGCGTGGTGCAACACGTCGGCGATGCGAATCAAAACCTGACGCAAAGTTACGCCGTTACGAAAGTAGACCATCGCACGAATGCCGAGACGGTGCTCGGCACTGGAGTGGTCCCTCCCAACAACCAGGGGAACGCGACGCCTTTCTACAATCAGGGAAACAATGGCGAGAATCCGGCGCGGGACGGCGTGGCTACGGAGGCTGAACTCGACCGATATACACGCGAAGCAACAGCCGAGCTGGCGAACGGTTATGTTGCATTTGCCGGCCAGCGTGACGATGGCTTCTACGCAGATATCCAGTCGGTATTTGATCTGCTCAAGCTGCGCAATCCCGGCAAGGACTCACAAGGCGGCTTCAACCTGCATCTGATGGAGCTCGAGATACCCATTGCGGAGCTTGGTGGCGACCAACAGATAGCAGGTGTTTACGCAACTACCAGCCGGCGATCAATACGAGTGTTGGATGACAAGCAAGCGCCCAAGAACAACGGTCCATTCGTTCAGGTTGCGCGTCAGGGAAATCCGCTTTTCAACGAAGGACTCGTGGCGATTGCCGATAAGGATCTGTACAGCCGCACGAGTCCCAGCAGTGACGGTGATCTGTTCAGAAAGTATGCCGAGACTCCGGAGCTCGCCCACTTGATAAATGCGCTTGTCTTCAATGCGCCGGTTGCGCCAGAGACTAATCGCACGGATATCGCAGGAATCTACATTCCCGATCTCATTAAGGTCGACTTATCGACGAGCAAGGTTCGCTTTGCCGGCGGTGGCGCAGGCAATCCAACCAACCCTGACGATGCCGGCTTTTCGCGTCTTAGCATCTTTGGCGGTGACGTGCTGAAGAGCAACATTCAGGATCCATTCAAGAACGGTGGATTTATTCCCGGCGGATGGCCCAATGGCCGGCGTTTCGGCGACGACGTCGTGGACATCGCTGTGACTGCGCTGATTAGCGACCTGCGGGACCCGAACAACTTGATCATTCGTGGTCCAGCCGGTGATGGCGTCGATCACAACGACATGGCTTTCAACAAGGTCTTTCCTTACGAGTCGACTCCCCAGAACGGCCGCAACCATCAACATCCGTAGGTTCAAATGACTAACTGGTTCTTCAGGCTCTCGAGAGTGGGGATGCTCGCCGGCATCCTCACTGTTCTCGGTTGCAGTGACGCACTAGCTCACGATCCGGGCTTGAGCGCCGCCGAGGTTCGCGTTCTCGCGGATCGAATCGTGGCCGAAGTCAGTTTTGCGCCCGTGGATTTGAAAGGAGTGGAGCAACCTTTTCTTACTATCGACGGCGATGGAAAACGACTAGCGTTGCGGTCGTCCAAGCTCAAGTCATCCGATCAGAGCAGCGTCCATTTTTTGCTCGAGTTCTCAAATTCGAACGCCGCGGAATTAGTAATCACCACACCCGTTCTTACCAATCTGCCTCGAGGGCATAAGCAGTTTTGCTCCGTCTATGATCGCGACCACAGGCTGTTGGCGGAACGCATGCTCACGGCGCAAGCAAACAATCTCACGATCGACTTGCACGAAAGGTTAGCAAGCGACCTGTCGTGCTTTCGCTTTCTGGTTCTTGGGATTGAACACATCCTGACCGGGTACGATCATTTGGCATTTCTCCTCGCGCTATTGCTCGCGGGCGGCTCACTGCGCAGTAACGCGAAAATCATCACCTCATTTACCGTGGCTCATTCGCTGACACTCGCCCTTGCAACACTTGGCCTGGTTAATATTCCGCCGGCTCTAGTCGAACCGGTAATTGCTGCCTCGGTTGTATTCGTAGGCGCGGAAAATCTGATCGGTCGTCGCCTCGCCGCGCGCTGGTTGGTGACGTTTGGTTTTGGCTTAGTTCACGGTCTAGGGTTTGCGGCGACTTTGCGAGAGCTGGGCATAGGTACACTCGGAGCGCGAGCTGCGATGCCTCTCGTATCATTCAATCTGGGCGTCGAGCTGGCGCAGATCGCAATCGCTGCTCTAGTTCTGCCATTGGTATGGAGGCTGGAACAACGCCCAAGCTTTACATTGAAGCACGTGCCCGCGCTTTCGCTGCTAATCACGTTTGCGGGCGTCTACTGGTTCCTCGCCCGCACCTTGTTGTGAGGATCTATATGAGCGCTCGCTCAGCCAGTTTCGCTAAAGATTTCCCCGATTTTTCCGTTCATCATAAAACTGGCGAGCGAGGGCGTTACCGCTCAATCTGCCGCAACATCGCGAGCGTCTGCGGTTGCAGCGTACCGTCAAACTGGCCGCACAGTTCGTCGGAATGAAAGTTCAATAACGTTCCTGAGAACAGGAAGCTTTGAAAAGCCTTAAAGTAACCCATCACTGCCGAAGACCCCGCAGTTATATGAATCGCCGAGTTGACCTCTCCGTTATAAGTTTCCTTGCCACTCCATCCAACGGGCAGGGTGCCTTGCGTGGCCGGAATACTATCCGGGGCCGATCCGCCCAGGTGACCGATGCGGGTTGCAAGATTGCGCCCGGCTACGGTTCCCGTGCGATCGGCGGGTGAAAGGTTGTGGTAGTCGGTGAGTAAAACCTGTTTCCGCTGACTGGTGAATTGATTTAACGAAATGACGCCATAGCGAGTAAGTTCCTGCGATGTCAGTTGGAAAAACCCGTTTGCCTTGGGCCGGTCATTCAGGGTCGCCGGCTTTCCTGAGAACTTGGTGCCAAGGTGGATTTCGAAGTTCTCCATTGGTTCAAAGCCTGGGCCATACGTTTCAAAAGGTTGAGGCCCCGGCGGAATTGGTTCATTGGCGGCGAGGTAAGTGTTTGGACCGAGATTTACGAGTTCTCCAATGATCGGATCGCCCGCGCTGAACGAAATCGTCTTTGTGCCAACATCGCCTTCAATGGCACTCACCTTTACGCCAATCGGAGCCACGTGGGGACGCGGTGCGACCGCATTTTGGAAACGCACCACTCGGCCTACCGCCATTCCAGGCTGGATGGGGATGTTATTCGCAGCGGGCACAAAATCAGGCTCGCCTTCAAGAGCCCAGGTCCAACCGGCTGCAGTTCCGCGCTTCTCATTAAAGAAATCCCCGTCAGTCGCGAAACGGGCCTGAAAGCGGCCGGTGAAACGCACGCGCACGTTCTTGACAGACGTCAAGGTACAACTCGCTTTGACGCTCTTTCCGACTTTCACTTGCAGCTTAATGTCACCGGCGCTCTTGCTGGGCGTCTTCGCCGTTATCTTAACGTTCGTGCCTTTGCTGGTGATCGCAACGTCGGTGCTGGAGAGTTGAACGGTGACACCAGTTGGCGCGACGACAGCCAGGCTCGCATTCACTGTTCCATCAGTGCTCTTGAGTTGGACCTGCATCGGAAATTCTTTTCCCGACGTTGGTGCGATCAAGAATCCTTCGTTTCCTGAATTGCCATTTACTTTGATACTGATTGCCATGGTGAGTTTCTCCTTCTAAGGAAGAGGCGTCAGAGGTCAGAAATTGTTTGGCCATGGGCAGCCACTCGAGGTTTAAGGATCGAGTCTCGGTCAGGCGCCTTCGCTATTTGTTGGCTCGCGATGCGGCCACAGATTATGCGAAGGCTAGTTGTGAGTCAATGACGAGGACATCGACAAAGAGGGAGTCTACGGCTACCGGTGCGGTGTCGATTAACTCCCTCCCAACTTCACCCGCGGAATGTCACGAGGCGATTGGTTTTATCGAGGCTGTACTGCGATTCCTCCTGGTGCCAGCGTTCGTGTTCCCACTTCCGAAAGAATGCAAAGCTCGCATCGGCGTTGAAGATCACCGCATAGTAGAAGCTTTTATAGATCCAGTTGAACATAATGTGCGGCCCGGACGCCGGAGACGCCGGATTAGTACAAACTGAAATCCGCGCCGTTTCGTTCGGCATGAGCTGCAAACGATCGAGCGAGAGCTTCACCTGCTCCGTGCCTTGCGGCTCATTCACTGCCGGCACGTAGCCTCTCTGGTCGACAAGCTCAAACCACGGCGTCCAGTCGAGCCGATTGATCGTGATTGGCACATTCACTCCGTTCTTGAATTCCCAATCCAACCAATTCCAGCCCGTTGGGCACGGTGGCCACTTAACGTTCTCAACGACGGGAACAAACTCGTCAGCCTCGTAAACCGGTTCCAGCAGATAGTCGCGCTTCTTCATGTCGAGCGTTACCAGCGGCTCTTTGATCAGGGACGCCTCAGCGTTCTGCCCGCTCGCGCCGACACGCCAACCGACGAACGCTCGCTGTCCGTAGCGCTGCGGCGCGCGCAGTTTCACTTTTCCTGACGTCTGCGTATCGAAGGTGCGAAGGAAGGGGCCGTAACCATCGCCGGTCTTGTTTACATCAAGCGGTTCACAACGGATGAACGGCGCGATCTCATCCTCCACTCGCACCAAAACCGTCGAGAGACGATCATCCACCTTATGAAAAAGCAGATTGAGCTGGAGCGTTAGATCACTAATCTTGCCGCCATAATTCCCCGACCGCGTCACGCGCAGGCGTGTCCACGCTGCAGGCTGAAAACTAAGCAGCGGATCTTTCTCTTTCTCGTTGTCTTTAACGTTGCCTTTGATGAGCTGGCGGACCAACGACTTTTCTTCCTTGCTGACCTTCGTCTCCGTGATCTTCACCTTGTTGTTGTCGCTTCCGGCCTTCGGATCATAAGTAATGTCGGAAGCCCAGAAGACCTTGTCGTTGCGATACTGGTCGGCCGTTGCTTCGCCCTTTCCCGCCGCGATGCGATATTGACCGGTACGGAACAGGTATAACTTTCCGCCGCGCCGAATCCTTGACACGCCATCGTGCCGATACTCGAGACTGAAGGCCACGATGCCTGTCGGCAGTGGCTCCGCCAGCGTGACGCTGTAGGTCTCAATGCCCGTGATCCGAAGGTCTTCTCGCTGCGGGTTGAGCCAGGGCAGCAGATCGATGTCCACCTGACCTTGCGCGTTGAGAGTTTCGACCTGGTCCTTCGTAAGCGTGACCGGGAGAATCGCCGTGTTCCTTGCGGTATGATCCTGGTAATAGTCGATGATTCGTTTGCCCGTCTGCCGCAGTTGATCGTCAAACACCGCCTTGAGTTGATTAAACTGGTCCGCCGTGAGCGTCCCATCCGGACTCGCGGTGAGCATCGGAACGAAAGCTTTGATTAGCGCTTGTGAGCGGTAATCGATGACGGGCAGATCCTCAAGCATCAGGTACTGATACGACTTCACCATGTAGTACTGGTAATGCAGCAGCCGATCGCGCGCTCGCTGGCCCATTCCCTGAACGTACTGTCGCAACTGCGGGTTGATGGCTTCAAGTTTGGTATCGAGTTGCGCGCGCACTTTGATCAGCGCGAATTGGTTCTTGAGGATCGTCGTGG
>Ga0247688_1000203_pt1 | contig 23284 bp, 18 predicted proteins | sample CNK29_metaG_FD_182718 | JGI IMG/M metagenome (GOLD analysis project Ga0247688, IMG submission 182718) | Soil microbial communities from Purdue University Martell Research Forest, Indiana, United States - CNK29 | ecosystem: Environmental > Terrestrial > Soil > Temperate forest > Bulk soil... | reverse complement strand
GCCGACGATGGCCGAGATGTTTGGCTTGAGCAGCCCTGTTCCGAGAACGATAAAAATGAGCCCGAGAAAGAATGGCGACTTCGCGTGCAGGAACGCCGAAGTTCCGATTGAGATATGACCTACCGCAATCAACACCGCACCGCACATGATCGCGCGCCGCAGTCCAAGCAATCGATCCGCAACCCAACCGCCGGGTAACGAAGCGAGATAGACGCTCGCCGCGTAGATGCCAACGATGGCGGAAGCCTGAGTTCGTTCGATCCCAAAACCGCCATCGCGTATCGCCGCAGCCATGAACAAGATCAACAGCGGGCGAATGCCGTAGTAAGAGAAGCGTTCCCAAAATTCTGTGAAGAAGAGCGTCGAGAGGCCGATGGGATGTCCGAAGAATGTGCGCGTGTGGGGCGGTGCAGCAGCGATCGCTGCATCTTCTGCTGTGCTCATGCGCGCCATTCAAGCATCTGTGTTATCCGTGGTCAAGGTTTGAGGACCACAGATAACACACATGATGAACGGATCGCGTTCGAAGGCGATGGCTATTCGGTATCGGCCGGGGTGTTGACGGCGAGGTAACTCTTGCCGTAACGCTGGGAGATGATCTTTACGTAGTTTCGTGTTTCGTTGTAAGGAGGAACGCCGTTGTATTTGTCGACGGCGCCTTCGCCGGCGTTGTAACCGGCAAGTGCGAGTTCGACGTTGCCGTCGAAGCGTTTCAAGAGCCAGCTCAGGTACTTTGTTCCTGCTTCAATATTCTTTTTCGGATCGTTCAGATCGTCGCCGTCGCAACCAAATCGCTTCGCGGTGGCGGGCATCAACTGCATCAGTCCTTGTGCGCCGGCGTGCGAGCGTGCGTCCTGATCGTATTTCGACTCCTGCCAGATCACGGCGTGAATGAAGCGCGGGTCGACGCCTTCGCGTTGTCCGACTTCATAGATGATCCTGTCTAAATTGGCGTCACCGGAGGTTGGTATGTCGGCTGGTATCTCGGTTTCAGCAGGACTGGCAATGGCCACCGGCGCGAGCACGTGACTGAAGAGAAGGCCGGTCACGTTTGAGAAAAGGAAAAAGAAAAGAAGAGCAAGTGGTGCAAACTTCAACGAGCGGAAGTGGGGTGCTTTACGGGGAAACTTCATTCAGTAAAATCTCCAGGGTTGCGATCTAGAAATAAAGGCTTTCTCTGTCGGGGGCCGTGAGTCTGATGGTCCACTGAAAGAGATCAGTTGCTTTTTCTTTACGCAGATAATACCTGTAAGTTCTTGAAAATGATGCACTTGAATGGTACGCGACGATCGGTCTATATGACGGGCGAGTTCAGCCTGACACAAAAAAGCGAACACTTGTTCTACGGGTGACGGTTTACGAGTCCTGATGAGTTTAAGGGTGGTCCAGAAGAGATGTTCGAGGATGTTGATCCTCATGATCCATTATTCTATGCCGACACTGCTGAACCGCAGAGCCTTAATAAGTACCACTATGCACTGCATAATCCGCTAAAGTTTGTAGATCCTGACGGACATCAAGCAACCGTGTCGGACACTCTTAAGGCTGGTGCTAGTGCATAAGTCGAGTGTTAAGCGAATGTTCTTACTTCGAATACTACTTAGTCGGAAAACAGTTTGACTGGCTAATTACCGAGAATGATCACAATCAGATCATCGTGTGCCGCATTTAGCTCAATCATCAAGAATCAAAGAAATAACTACTGGATAACACCAACCCACCTCCCGCTTGACACGTCCAGCGTGCGGGGCGTATAAGCACGATGACAAACGTGGTGAGTTAAGGCGACTTGCGGCCACGCAAAATAACCAGCTAAACAGCTCGGGCGCAGTTGAAAGAGGCCCGAAAACTTCAAACAGATTTTGAAGTCCCGTTGTTTAGCACGGGGCTTTTTTCATTCCCGATTTCCAATTCCCGCTTGCCGATTTGGGTATCGAGGGACCATCAGCTTGCGACCTGCTTGAAATCGGCAATCGGCAATCGAAAATCGGCAATCTCATGCATCCATTCCGCGAACTTCTCGAAACCGACCGCATCCACGTCGTCGACGGCGCGATGGGCACCATGCTCTACGCCAAAGGCGTCTACATCAATCGTTGCTACGATGAACTGAATCTCAGCGCGCCGGATCTCGTGCGCGAGGTCCATGAGGAGTACATCCGCGTGGGCGCCGACATCATCGAGACAAATACTTTCGGCGCCACCGCACACAAGCTTCAGCAGTACGGTCTCGAAGGCAGCATGCACGAGATCAACGCGAGAGCCGCGCAGATCGCGCGCGCAGCCGCTGGCGATCGTGCTTACGTCGCCGGGGCGATTGGGCCACTCGGCCTGCGCATCGAACCGTATGGCCCAACCTCGTTTGCCGAAGCCAAAGACTTGTTCAAGGCGCAGGCAGTCGCGTTGCTCGAAGGCGGCGTGGATCTGTTTTGCCTGGAAACTTTTTCCGACGTTTCCGAAATTCGCCAGGCTATCGCCGCCGTTCGCGAACTCTGCGACCTGCCGATCATCGCGCAAATGACGATCATGACCGACGGCAACACGCTCTTCGGCACGACACCGGAACTATTCACCGAACGACTCGATGGTTGGGGAGCTGACGTTATCGGTCTTAACTGCGGTGTTGGACCGGCGATCATTCTGGCCGCGCTCGAGAAGATGCGCGAAGTGACAAAGAAAAAACTGTCAGCGCAACCAAACGCCGGACTGCCGCGCGACGTGCAGGGACGACAGTTTTACATGTGCTCGCCGGAGTATATGTCGAAGTTTGCGAAACGATTCATTCAATCCGGCGCGAAGTTTATCGGCGGTTGCTGCGGCACGACGCCCGCGCACATCAAGCTGATTTCCGATTCGGTGCGCGCGGCGTCGCCGCGGGCGCAGGGAGCTGTGTTTACGGGTGCGCCGACGCACGTCGTGGAGATTACGCCGCCGCATATCAAGGTCGTGCCGCCGGAAGAGAGATCGGCATGGGGCCGAAAGATCGCGCACGGCGAGTTTGTCACTTCCGTTGAAGTGTTGCCGCCGAAGGGTGTCGACGCGGAGAAGACGCTCGATTCGATTCGGCTGTTGAAAGATGCCGGCGTTGACGGCGTGAACATACCCGACGGCGCGCGCGCGCAATCGCGGATGAGTGCGCTGGCGACCGCGGTGCTGGTCGAACAACAGATCGGCATCGAGACCGTGTTGCACTACTGCTGCCGCGATCGAAACCTGCTCGGCATGATGTCAGACTTGCTCGGCGCCGCGGCGCTCGGGTTGCGCAACATCCTCGTGATCACGGGCGATCCGCCGAAGATGGGACCATACCCCGATGCCACGGCCGTCTTCGACATCGATTCGATCGGCCTGACAAACATGGTCAATAAGCTCAACCACGGGCTCGATCTCGGAAACAATCCAATCGGCGAGCCGACGTCGTTTTGCATCGGCGTGGGCGTGAATCCCGGCGCGATCAATCTCGACGAAGAGATCAAGCGGTTTGAGTGGAAAGTGGAGGCTGGAGCGCAATACGCGATTACGCAACCGGTGTTTGACACCGAGCAGTTGCGCGATTTTCTGAAACGCATTCAACATGTGCGTATTCCCATCGTCGCCGGCATTTGGCCGCTGGTTTCGTATCGCAACGCGGAGTTTCTGCACAACGAAGTGCCGGGCGTACGCGTGACGCCGTCGATCATGGACCGCATGCGCAACGCTGCGGCGATCAGCAAGGAAGCCGGACGAGATGAAGGACTAAAGATCGCGCGCGAGTCGTTGCTGGAAGTGCGAGATGAGATTCAGGGTGTGCAGGTGTCGGCGCCGTTTGGCAATGTGAAATACGCGCTCGAAGTCTTCGACGTGCTTTAACTCCTCTGTGTCTCTGTGTCTCTGTGGTTTATTCTTCGAGCAACCGTTAACCACAGAGACACAGAGACACAGAGTCATCCAAGCAGGTGCCGCAGTGCGGGTTCCAGCGTGGGCCAGTAGAACGGAAACCCCTTGTCTTCCAAAACCGCCGGATCAACTCTTTGACTCGTTAACAGCAGCGCATCGCCCATCTCGCCAAACGCCAGCCGCACCCCAAACCGCGGAACCGGAAAAAACGTCGGCCGCGCCAGCACGCGCCCGAGTGTCGCCGTGAACTCTGCATTCGTCACCGGCTCCGGCGCGACGAAGTTCACCGGCCCTTTCGCCGAAGCATCAAGCAACATAAACTTCAACCCTGCCACAACGTCGCTTAAAGCGATCCAGCTCATCCATTGCTTGCCGTCGCCAACACGACCCCCAATACCCATGCGAAACGGCGTCAACATCTTCGCCAGCGCGCCGCCGTTACGATCGAGAATGATCCCGAAGCGTGCGTTGACGGTCCTGATTCCCTTCTCGACCGCCGGCCACGTGGCCTCTTCCCACTCAACACACACTGACGCGAGAAAGTCGTTCCCCGGACCACTCTCTTCCGTCAACACTTCATCACCGCGACTGCCGTAATAACCGATCGCCGAAGCACAAACAAAAACCGGCGGCCGTTGCGATAACCCGGCGAGAGTTTCGCTCAGCAAGCGCGTGTCTCTGACGCGGCTGTCGCGAATCGCGCGTTTCTTCTCTTCGTCCCAACGACCACTCGCAATGCTTTCACCCGCGAGATGAAAAACAGCATCGAGGCCTTCAAACCGCTGCGCATCGACTACGCCCTGTTCCGGCAGCCACGCGATATCCGGCGAACCAAAGTCGGGTTCGCCACGAACCAGGCGCAGGATTTCGTGGCCGTCTTCGATTAGCGATTTAATCAGCGCACTGCCGACGAGCCCGTGTGAGCCGGTGACGAGAATTTTCATGAGGCCCTAAAAATACCACAGTAGACAGTTTTGCTTTCGCCGTGTAGAATCCGCAGCCTAAATTTTTTGCAAGGAGCAACCTCACATGCTTCGCCTGAAATCATTTTTCCTCACGCTCGTTATTCTTCTCGTTGCCATTTCGTTTCTCGATCCGCGTCGTGCGAGTTCCAACTCGAACCTTGTGCGCCTGACGAAGACGCCGGCAGAAAACCTGAGCCTTAATCCTTCACTCAGCGACGACGGCCGCACGGTGATGTTTGAAACCTCGGCCAATTTCTTTTCCGACGGGCCAAGCAATTCGTTTCATGCGATCCGCGCAGATGTTCGCGGCGATCCGGTGACGTTTACTGACCTCGGCAGCACGCGGATGGTTTCTCCGTCGCTTTCGAGTGATGCGAGTGTGATCGCGTTTGCATCGAGTGAAGATCCAGTCGGTGAGAATGCGGATCGAAACTCGGAGATCTTCATCGCTGCTGGTTCGGGTTTGCGGCAAATCACTCATACGCTGAAAGACGGAAATTTTCAGCCTTCGATCACTTCTGATGGAAACTTGGTGGCCTTCACTTCAAGGGGAAATCTATTCCTCGGGCCCTCGCTGTTAGCCGAGGGAACACAGCCAAAACTAAGCGGTGACGGCTCCAGGCTTTACTATCAAAATGAGGATGATCTTTTCGTTCTCGATATGAAGAGCGGAACGAAGCGGATTGTCGCCGCTGATTTGCAGAAGCTCGCGATTGCCCATGGGCGTACGGTGAGTAATGACGGAACTCGTTTCGTCTATTCCGCGGAGGTTGCCGCCAATCAGAGCCAGGTGTTTCTCTACGACGCCCGCGACGACGTCGTGCGGCAGTTAACGCAACTCGGATCGAGAGTAACCGATGTAAACCTGCAACCGACAATCAGCGGCGACGGAAAACGCATCGCGTTTGCCACCAGGCGCAAGGTCACAAACGCGAGCGATGGCAGCGTCGAGTTATACGTTTACGATATCCCGAGCGGCCAGATTCAGCAGGTGACAAGCGCGCCCACGAGCGCGACCGCCGAGGTCGTCTCTTCACTCAACTTCGACGGCAGCTTAGTCGCCTTCAATTTTCCCCGTGTGCTTTCGGAAACGGCCGCGGATGAATTCAGCAACAACAGCGAGATCTATCTCGCGTCGCTCACTCCACGCGCGCAATTCGACACTGCTACTGTTCTGAACGCGGCCTCGCAATCCATCCAAATCGCTTCCGGAAGTCTCGCGGCCATTCGCGGTTCCGTACTGGCTTTCAAAACAGAATCCGCGTCATCCGTGACCTTGCCTCAACTGCTGGCGGGAACCTCGGTAAGAGTGAACGGCGTACCAACACGGATTCTTTATGCATCTCCTGACGAGGTCGTTGTGGTTGTTCCGGACATTGATGGACCAGCCGAATTCGTCGTCACCAACGCTGACGGATTCGCGTCAAAAACAACAGTGACAATCGCTCGCGCCGCGCCCGGAGTCTTCATTGAAAACGGCAACGCGATCATTCTCGACGCCGACACGCAAACCAACGGTCCATTCGATCCAACAAACGGCCGGCTGCACCTCTCAATCTTTGCCACCGGTGTTTCTCACGCCGCCAACGTCTCGGCCACGATCAACGGCCAAACGGTGAAAGTGGAAACAATCGCGCCGAGCGGTTTGCCCGGACTCGATGAGATTCACGTACTCGTCCCATCAGAAATGCGTGGCGCCGGAAAGAGCACACTGGTCGTTACCGCTGATAACAGCGAAAGCAATTCAGTCACACTGAGTCTCGGCGGCAGCGCTTTGCGCGACGTGGTAATCAACGAGTTTCTCGCCGATCCGCCGGACGGGCTTGCTGGAGACGCGAATCACGACGGCGTGCGCGATTCATCCGCCGATGAGTTTATCGAGCTTGTGAACTCAACAACCAACGACATCGATCTCAGCGGTTATCAACTTCAGAGTCGTGCTCTTAACGGGACCACCGACACGCTGCGCCATCGTTTCGCCAACGGCACGACACTCTTCGCGGGCACAGCCATCGTCATCTTCGGCGGCGGCGCACTCAACGCAACCAATCCCGTCTTCGGCGGCGCGCAAGTGGTGAAAGCGTCGAGCGGCGGATTGTCGCTCGTCAACTCCGGCGGCGTGATCACTTTGCGTAATAAGAGCAGCGAGATCGTGACCTCAGTTGCATACGGCACTTCGTTAGGATTGCGCGCCGATCAAAACCAATCGCTCACGCGTGCGCCCGACATCACTGGCTCCTTCTCGCTCCATTCAGCCGCGTCTGATCGAGCCTTCAGTCCCGGCACTCAGATCGACGGCGCTGCGTTCGTCCGCATTTTATCCGCCGCCTGCAGTTTCGTTTGGAGTTCAAGCTTCAGCTTGCCTGCTCAAAACAGCCTAAAGGCTGAACTCAAAACCTCCGCTCTCAAACTCAAGCAATATTCGTCCGCCGCTCTTGCGTCGCCTGCTAACATTAGCCATGCACTCGCTTCCAGAGGCAGTCACTTCCCTTCGCTCGCATTTCGGCTTCGACAACTTCCGCGAAGGCCAACGTGAAGTCATTGAATCAATCCTCGCCGGCAAAGACGTGGTCGTGGTCATGCCGACCGGCAGCGGTAAATCTCTCTGTTACCAACTGCCGGCCATGATCCTCGACGGCGTCACGCTCGTCGTCTCGCCGCTGATCGCCTTGATGAAGGATCAGGTCGACGCACTCCGTGCGCGTGGCCTGCCCGCGACCTTCATCAACAGCTCGATTCCAGAGCCGGAACAGCGCGCGCGCATCGAGTCGCTGCGCCGCCGTGAACACAAGCTCGTCTACATCGCGCCCGAGCGTTTTCGCAGCAGCCGCTTCAACGCGGCGCTGCAATCAGTTCCGATCGCGCTCTTCGCCGTCGACGAAGCGCACTGCATTTCGACCTGGGGTCACGACTTCCGGCCCGACTATCTGCGCCTCCGTCATGTTATTCGCTCGCTCGGCAACATTCGCACGCTCGCGCTCACCGCCACCGCAACTCCCTACGTTCGTTCCGACATCATTCAACAACTCGGGCTCGAGCGCCCGCAGACGTTCGTCAGCGGTTTCGATCGGCCCAATCTGCGAATCGAAGTCGCCCACACGGAAAAGGTGAAGGAAAAGTTCACGCGCATCAAGCGGCTCGCTGAATCGCACGACGGTTCCGGCATCGTCTACGCCTCAACGCGCAAAGCCGTCGAAGATGTCGGCCGAGAGTTGAAGCGCACGGGTTTGCGCGTCACGACTTATCACGCGGGCATGAGCGACGCTGTTCGCGATCGCGCGCAGGAAGAGTTCATGAGCGGTCGCACGCAGATCATTGTCGCCACGAACGCCTTCGGAATGGGCATCGACAAACGCGACATCCGCTTCGTGGCCCACTTTCAAATTCCGGGTTCGATCGAGGCTTACTATCAGGAGATCGGACGCGCCGGGCGTGATGGCCTGCCGTCAACGTGCGTCCTGCTATTCAACTACGCCGACAAAAACACGCACGACTTCTTCATCGAAGGCTCGTATCCGGACCTGCCATTGATCAAGGACGTCTACGATGCACTGGTGCGTTACGGCTCAAGACAGATCGAACTCACAACCGCGCAGATCGCCAAACTTGCCGGCCAGCGAAACGAGATGGCGATCCAGTCAGCCCTCTACCTGCTCGAGCGAGCGGGCCACATCGAACGCGCAGCGGCCGCTATGAATCGCACCGCAAACGGCAAACGCCCGTCGCGCACGATTGTCCTGCTCGATGCTTCACCAACGGCGCTGCGCGTCGATCCGCGGCAGGTTTCGGGGCGGGCGGATCTTGAAAGACGCAAGCTGCGCGAGTTGATCGAATTCTGTTACACGGAGAACTGCTATCGCGCTCATATTCTCGATTACTTTGGCGACCGGCATCATTCGCGTGAGTGTGGGACGTGTGGAAACTGCCAGCCGGCCACTGAGGTTCGCGAGCGTGAGGCCAGGAGAGAAACCTTAATTGAAGCGGACTTGAAACCGAGAATGCCGACGGATGATGAGTTACTGCGGGTGCGGAAGATCCTCGCCTGCGCCAAACGCATGAACGGCCGCTTCGGTAAAAAAATTCTCGTGGGAACCTTACGCGGCTCCGCGGCGAAACAGATCGTAAAGGCCGGTCTCAATGAACTCTCGACCTACGGCCTGCTGCGCGACATGGCCCATGAGGAACTCGAGTTGTACATCGATGCGCTAATAGATGCCGGTTGTTTAAAAGTGAGCGGTAAGCAATATCCGACGATCTCAACTACCGAGCTCGGCGATCGCGTCATGCGCGAACAGGCGCAGGTTGAGCTACTTCTCCCGCAATAAGCCACAAATGACACGGTTTTTCGTGTTTATCTGTGGCTGATATTTCCTTCCAGCGGACTCGAGGCGCTCGCATAGAGGCGTTTCGGCATGCGACCGGCGAGGTACGCAAGCCGGCCCGCCTGGATCGCGAGCTTCATCGCCGTCGCCATCTTTCCCGGATCCTGTGCTTCGGCGATCGCGGTATTCATCAACACTGCGTCGGCGCCGAGTTCCATCGCCACGGCCGCATCGCTCGCCGTTCCCACTCCGGCATCGACAATGATCGTCGCCTCGGGCAGTTGCTCCCGCATGATGCGCAGGTTGGCGGGGTTCTGCACGCCAAGACCCGATCCGATCGGCGCCGCGAGCGGCATGACCGCCGCGCAACCTGCGTCGATCAGTTTCTTCGCCATGATCAGATCGTCACTGAAATAAGGCAGGACCACGAAGCCTTCTTTCACGAGCACGCGCGCGGCTTCGAGTGTCTGCTCGTTGTCGGGAAAGAGCGTCGTTTGATCGCCGATGACTTCGAGCTTCACCAGATCTGTCTGCAAAGCTTCGCGCGCGAGACGCGCCGTGCGCACGGCGTCTTCCGCTGAATAGCAGCCCGCGGTGTTCGGCAGGATCTGCAACGCAGGATCGAGGTGATCGAGAAACGACTCACTGCTGCGATCGAGCGGCACGCGTCGCACTGCAACCGTGACCATCTCCGCGCCCGACGCTGCATGCGCGTCGCGCATCTGATCGTAGCTGCGATACTTGCCGGTGCCGATGATCAACCGCGAAGTGAATTCGCGCTTTCCGATGATCAGTGTTTGATTGGACTTCGCTTGAATGGCCGTTGACATGCGTAAAACTTTACACGCATTTACGCGGATCCTCCACCGACGAAGTGGACGATCTCGAGGCGGTCTTCATCCTGAATCATCGTCGCACTCCAATCGCCGCGACGAACGACGACGCGATTCAGCTCGACCGCGATTCGCGTTGCGGGCAGATCGAGTTGAGCAATTAGTTCAGCTAAGGAGATCGGAACGGAGAGTTCTTTGGCTTCGCCGTTAACGTAGACCCGCAATTCAAAACCTCACTTCGCGGGATGAATGACGCGACGCAGTTCGGCAGCCTGATCCTTCACCACCGCACGCACCAACACGGCCGCACGGCCGGACGTAAACTCGGGAATCTGCGTGGCCACGGTCGCGACGCCGTCGCTCTCAGTCTTCAACGTATAAATCAACGGCCGGAACGTTGTGCCAAGGATCTTGATCGACACGGCGGAATTCGGCAGCGGGTTCTCATTGCCCGCCAGGCGATTACTGATCAGCACTCGCAGCGTGTAGCGTTCACCCGAGTAAAACTCACCTTCGTCGAGCATCGTGATCACGAGTCCGTCGGGCAGCGGCTCTTCACCTGCTTCTTCATCAAATCTGTGGCCTTCGTCAGACTCAAACGCTTGCGCTTCCAGCGCGGGCTCTTCCTCAACAGCCTCAACTACAGGTTCTTCTTCAACACGTGGCGGCGGTGGCGTCCACTCCTGCGTGATCGGCCCGTATTCAAACTCAAACTCTTCGATCGGCGGCAGCGTCGCTTCAATCTCGTCCGCTTCTTCTTCCTCAATCTCTATAGCAGCCTCTTGAACAACCTCTTCGACAACCTCCGTAACAGGCGCTGCGATAATCTCTTCTTCCGGAACAGCCGGCTCGACAATCGCTTGCGGCAAAGCGCCGGTCTCTTTGCCCGCGCGCGTCATCTTCTTGAGGTCGTCGAGGCGGCCCGAATGGATCGCGGCGCAGATCAAGCGGTGTTGCCGCTTCAGGCGCTCGGCCAATGCTTCATCCGTGAATCCTTCGGCGATCAGGTCCTTATAAGGAGAGCGCTTGCTGGCGAGAATGGTGCCGCCGGAGTAGACGAGCGAAAGAATGATGGGTGTGTCGAGCCCCTTGTCCTCTGTCTGAACGTGATAGACAACTCCATCATGTTCAATATCGGTGTTGAATCCAGTGATCACAGTTGCAAGGACGTCCCGTCGAATTCGAGGCGCAAGCCGCCGCAGCAGCGGCTTTTCCTGAACGGTAACACAAGCATTTTTTCACGGTCAATCAGCATTTTTTGTGCGTTAATTCTCTCAAAGAACGTTGCTTGACACCCATGATCACTTCGTCTAGCATCACGCTTGTACAATGATTCTCAAGCTAGCGGTTGAGTTACAGGGTTGCGCCTGAGATGACGTTTCGTCTATACGACTACTTGCCCATCCTCTTGATGTTTGTCGTTGCTGCGGGTTTTGCTGTCGGCAACGTAATCCTTTCGACGTTAGTAGGCCAACGCAAAAGAACCAGAACGAAGCTGATGCCCTACGAGTGCGGCAAGGATCCGGTAGGGTCTGCGCGCGAACGGTTTTCAGTGAAGTTCTATTTGATCGCGATGATTTTCATCCTCTTCGACATAGAGGTGATCTTCCTTGTGCCCTGGGCCGCGGTGTTCAAAACACTGGCCGCGCAAGGACCCGCGATGCGCTGGTTTGTTTATCTCGAGATGATGGTGTTTATCGGCTTGTTGCTGGTGGGTTACATCTACGTTGTGAAGAAGGGCGCGTTTGATTGGGGCGAGCGCGCGCGGCGCGAAGCGGAAGCGGAGGCCCAGGCGCTGCATGAATTGGAAGCGCAGCGCGCCCAGCATCGGCCCGCAGCTTGAGATTGGGAAGTAAGGTTTTATGGGACTGGAAAACATCATCGCCGAAGCATTGCCGGAAGTCCTGACGACGCAGCTCGACTCGTTGATCAACTGGGCCCGCAAGTCGTCGCTTTGGCCGGCTACGTTTGGCCTCGCGTGCTGCGCGATCGAGATGATGAACTCGACTTCTTCGCGCAACGATCTTGCACGCTTCGGTTCGGAAGTGTTTCGCGCGAGCCCGCGCCAGGCTGACGTGATGATCGTCTCCGGACGCGTCTCGCGAAAAATGGCGCCGGTGCTGCGCAGAATCTACGATCAGATGCCGGAACCGAAGTGGGTCATCTCGATGGGCGCGTGCGCCACTTCCGGCGGCGTGTTTGATAACTACGCGATCGTCCAGGGCGTCGACAAGATTGTGCCGGTTGATGTTTATATTCCCGGCTGTCCGCCGCGGCCGGAAATGTTGATTCACGCGGTGATGATGCTGCAGGAAAAGGTAATGAAGGAGAGCGTGCGCGACCGCAAAGACGTTCCCGAAGAAGAGGCGCGCGAAGCAGTGCCGCCGGGGACGCTGCCGGTAACGGACGGGTCAACGGCGCGCGCGAATACGCTGCCTGAGTCGCGGCCTTATACGATCGCTTCGAGGCACGAGCGGCGGCGTTCTTCCTAGGTGGGATATGAAAGTACCACCGACACGGTCGGTGGGTTTCTGAGACACGATCTACAAGGATGACATTAGAGCCCGAAAGCACCGAAACTACGCCAATTCCAAGTTCTGAAGCGGCTGCGCCGTCACCGTTAGTGGCGGCGTTGCAGCGTGAGCACGCGGAGTGGGTGATCGACGTGATCGAAGCCTTTGGCGAGATCACGATCGTCGTGCCGCGCGAACATCTCGTGGCGGCGTGCACGTTTCTGAAAACGTCGCCGGAAACGAATTTTAATTTTCTGGCGGATCTCTGCGGCGCGGATCGCGGCGTGGAAGAAGAGCCGCGCTTTGAAGTCAACTATCACCTGTTCTCGACCACGAAATATCATCGCGTGCGCTTGAAAGTCTTGCTTAACGAAGACGACGCGCGCGTGCCGACGGTCACCGGCATTTGGCGCACGGCGAACTGGCACGAACGCGAAACCTACGATCTGTTTGGCGTGATCTTTGAAGGCCATCCGGATCTGCGCCGGATCCTGTTGCCTGAAGACTGGCAGGGTTACGCCTTGCGCAAGGATTTTCCGTTGCGCGGGTATGAGCCTTACAGCTTGAAATAATCGGAGTTTATCTGTGTCATCCGTGGCCAACTTACCACCGCAGTTCGAAATCGTCGATCGTCCGCTCGACACGCAGATGACGATCTCGATGGGACCACAACACCCGTCAACGCACGGCGTGTTGCGTCTCGAACTGGTGCTCGACGGCGAGATGGTCGTCAAAGCAACGCCGGACATCGGCTATCTCCACACGGGCATGGAGAAGCTGTTCGAGTACAAGAAGTATCAGCAAGGCATCGTGATCACCGACCGGATGGACTATCTCAATCCGCTCGGCAACAACCTCGCCTACTGCATGGCCGGAGAAAAACTGCTCGGCCTGGAGATTCCCGAACGCGCCCAAACCATTCGCGTGCTGATGTGCGAACTGCAACGCATCGCCTCACACCTCGTGTGGCTCGGCACGCACGCGCTCGACATCGGCGCGATGACGGTCTTCTTCTACTGTTTCCGCGAACGCGAAAAAATTCTCAACTTGATCGAAGCCGCGTCAGGCGGGCGACTGACTCCGTCTTACTTCCGCATCGGCGGGTTGATGATGGATCTTCCGGCCGGCTTCGAACGCCGTTGCAAACAGTTTCTCGACGGCTTTCCGCCCTCGCTCCAGGAGTTTCACACGTTGTTGTCGGGCAACCGCATCTTTCAGAAACGAACGCAGGGCATCGGCCGCATCTCCGCGGAAGATGCGATCGATTGGGGCTTGTCTGGCCCATGCCTGCGCGGCAGCGGCATCGATCTCGACATCCGCCGTGCGAATCCGTATTGCGGTTATGAAAACTACGACTTCGAAGTGCCGACGGAACCCGACGGCGACGTGTGGGCGCGTTACATGGTGCGCATGCGCGAGATGAAAGAGTCGTACAAGATCGCGTTCCAGGCGTTGTCGCGGTTGAAACCGGGACCGGTTAAAGCAGACGCGCCGAAGGTTGTGCTGCCGGATCGAGAAGCGATGAAGAGTCACATGGACGCCTTGATTCATCACTTCCTGATCGTTGCTGAAGGTTTCGACGTGCCGGCGGGTGAGGTTTACCACCCGATCGAAGCTTCGAAGGGCGAGCTTGGTGTTTACATCAAGTCGGATGGTGGGCCAAAGCCAAGCCGCGTTCACTTCCGCGGGCCGAGTTTTGTGAACCTGTCGGCGTTGCCGGTGATGGCTGAAGGTGAAATGGTGGCCGACATCGTGGCGATCATTGGCTCGCTCGACATCGTGCTGGGAGAGATCGATCGGTGAGCACTCCGTTAACGCAGATCCAACCCTTATCTCAACCGGTGGAACTCGGCGTCGAGCCGGCGACGTTTTCACCGGAGATCGAAGCGGAGATTGATCGCCATCTCGCGAAGTACCCGGTGATGCGTTCGGCAATTCTGCCGCTGATGTTCATCGTGCAACGCGAACGGGGCTATCTCGATCCGGCGGGGGTGCTCTATCTCGCGAATCGCTTGAAGCTGCGCATCACCGACATCTGGGAAGTCGCGACGTTCTACTCGATGATCAATACGTCGCCCGTCGGCAAGTATCACATTCAGGTTTGCAAGACTCTTTCGTGCAAGATTCGCGGCGCGGGAAAAGTCACCGAGCATTGTTCGCAGAAGCTGGGCATCAAGGTTGGTGAAACGACGGCCGACGGCCGGTTCACCCTTTCCGAAGTTGAATGTTTGGGGTCGTGCGGCACGGCGCCGATGTTTCAGATCAACTTCGACTACCACGAAAACCTGACGCCCGAGAAGATCGATCAAGTTCTGGACGCGCTGCCTTAAGTTTGACCGAAACGATTTATGCGTATCGAAGCCATCGGCTGTGAGCCACTGCAACTGCGGCGAGTTCATCTCGAAAACTCGCGCAGCCTCGACGTCTATCGACGCAACGGCGGTTACGAGGCGCTCAAGAAAGTCCTCGACGGCATGTCGCCGGACGACGTGATCAATGAAGTGAAGAAGTCGTCGTTGCGCGGGCGCGGCGGCGCCGGTTTTCCGACCGGAATGAAGTGGAGCTTCGTTCCGAAAGACTCGCCGAAACCGAAATACGTCGTCTGCAACGCGGACGAGTCAGAGCCCGGCACATTTAAAGATCGTTACCTGATGGAACGCGATCCGCACATGCTGATCGAAGGCATGCTCATCGCCGCTTACGCGCTGAACGCGAAGAACAATTACATCTACACGCGCGGCGAGTACAAATACCTGATCGACATCATGGACGCCGCACTCGCGGAAGCGCGCGCCGCGGGTTTGGTTGGCGATAACATTCTCGGCAGCAATTTCTCCTGCGAGATCCACACGCACACCGGCGCGGGCGCTTACATTTGCGGTGAAGAGACAGCGTTACTGAGTTCACTCGAAGGACTGCGCGGCCATCCGCGCATGAAACCGCCCTTCCCTGCTGTTTCCGGTTTGTACGCATGCCCGACTGTCGTCAATAACGTCGAGACGCTGACGGCCGTGCCCGACATCATCAAGATGGGCGGCGAGGCTTATCAAAAACTCGGTACCGAGAAGAGCGGCGGCACGAAACTCTGGTCCGTCTCCGGCCACGTCAACAGGCCCGGCGTTTACGAACTGCCGATGGGTTACGACGACATGGAGAAGTTTATTTTCGAAGACTGCGGCGGCATGCTCGACGGCAAGAAACTGAAAGCCGTCATTCCCGGCGGCTCTTCGGTCTACATCATGCGCGCCGATCAGATCGTCGGCAAAGACGTGCGCATGGATTACGAAGGTTTAGTGGCGGCCGGGTCGAGTGTCGGTTCGGGCGGCTTCATCGTGATGGATGAAACCGTTGACGTGTTTGAGTCGACGAAGAACCTGACCGAGTTTTACAAGCATGAATCCTGCGGCTGGTGTACGCCGTGCCGTGAAGGCACTGACTGGCTGGTGAAAATTTTCAAGCGCATTGATAACGGCGGCGGGCGTCCGGAAGACGCGCAACTGATGCTCGACTTGTGCGACAACATCGAGGGCAAGTCGTTTTGCCCGCTCGGCGATGCCGCCTCCTGGCCCATCCAGTCAGCAATCAAACGATTCCCGGAAGACTTCAGCCGCAGATTGACGAAATATGGCGACGGAATTAGCTAAGGTCACGATCAACGGGAAGTTGTTCGAAGTCCCGAAAGGGGCACGCCTGATCGACGTGTGCCGCGAAAAGGGTTTCGACATTCCTTCATTCTGTTACTACTCGGATCTCGCGTTGCAGGCTTCGTGCCGCATGTGCCTCGTGCGCATCGAGAAGATGCCGAAGCTGCAAACCTCCTGCACGATCACCGTCACCGACGGCATGGTCGTCACCACGCAAAGCGAAGAGATCGAAAAAGCGCAACGCGGCATGAACGAGTTTCTGCTCGCGAACCACCCGCTCGATTGCCCGGTATGCGATCGCGGCGGCGAGTGTGAGTTGCAGGAGATGACATTTGACTGGGGCGGACTCGAAGAACGCTTCACCGAACGCAAGAACTACTACGCCGAGCGTTATCTCTCGCCGATGGTGGCGAACGATCCGCAACGCTGCATTCTCTGCAAGCGCTGCACGCGCGTGTGCGACGAGTGGATGGGCGAAGAAGCGATCGAAGCCGGCGGCCGCGGCGCGCACACCGTCATCGGCACCTACATGGGCTGGCTCGATTGCTCGCAGTGCGGCAACTGCATCGAGGTTTGCCCGACCGGAACGTTGCTCGACGCGACTTATCGTCACCAGACCCGCCCGTGGGAACTCGCGCAAACAATTTCGACCTGTAACTTCTGCTCCGATGGCTGCCAGATGTCGCTCGGCTCGCGTGCGGGTGAAGTGCGTCGCGTGGTCGCGCGCGATCGTTACGTCAACGGCATCAACGGCGAGTTTCTTTGCGTGAAAGGCCGCTTCGGCCATCCGTTCATCAATCACGAATCGCGCATTCGCACGCCGATGATTCGCTACAAGAAAGGCGGCAAGCTGATTCCGGCGACGTGGGACGACGCGATTCGTCACGTTGCCGAGCGCCTCGACCGGGTTGCTGACGCTCACGGAAGAAACTCGATTGGCGTGGTCGGCAGCCCGCGGCTGACGAATGAATCGCTGTACGTCTTGCAGAAGTTCGCGACCGAGCTGGTCGGCACGGAAAACTACACGACTACCGATCTGCACAGCTTGCAGTCGTTCTTCGAAAACCTCAGCTCGCCGCTCGCGACTCATCGCGACATTCGTTACGCGAAGACGATTGTCCTGATCGGTGGCGATCCGAGTGAGTTGCAGCCGTTAACGGGCAAACAGATTCGCCAGGCCGTGCGCAACGGCGGCGCGAAACTCGTGCTCATCAACTCGGTGCCGATTCGCTTGCGCGAACAGGCGGCGCTGTTCGTTCACGTGCGGCCGGGAACGGAAGCAGCCGTGTTGCTGGCGCTGGCCGATCAATCGCAGAACACGCTCGCCGCGCAGAAAGCAGACGTCGACGCGCCGCAGCTCGAGGCCGCGCGAGAAATGATCACCAGCACGAGCGGCGACGTCGTCGTGATGTTCACGGCCGCGTTGAGCAGCGAAGCGCAGTCGGTTGTCGCGCAACTGTCCAGCGTGCTCGGCGGTGAAGGCCGGCGCGTGTTGCTGCATCCACTGCCGCTGTTCAATAACAGCGTCGGCGCGCACGACATGGGCATGATGCATCGCCACTTGTCGCCGGAACAGTTGCTCAACATGGCGGGCGAAGAGATTCGCGCGATGTACGTCGCGGGCGGTTTCTTGCCGCAACACCTCGCAGGCCGCGAGGCCGCGCTTGCAAACCTCGACTTTCTCGTGGTCCAGGAGCTGTTTGAGAACGAGACCACCGCGGCGGCGGACGTCGTGCTGCCCGCGGCTTCGTACGCCGAAGTCGACGGCACGTTCACGAACAACACGGCACACGTGCAGCGTGTGCGGCAAGCGATTCTGCCGTTACACCAGGCGAAACCCGATTGGGTGATCGTGGCGCAACTCGCGAAAGAGCTCGGCATGGATTTTGGTTACGAACTTTCCGCCAGCGCGGTCTTTCGCGAGATTGGTGAGAAGGTTCCGGCTTACGCGGGGATGCGTTATCCGCTGTTGAAGGATGAGTCGCGTCCGGTCCAGGCGAAACATGAACTCACGCAAACAATCGAGTTGAATTCAGCGGTGAGCGCGTTGCGCAACAGAGTCGAACAGCTTGCGAGTGAAGGTGACAAGATCAACGAGACGCCTAAAGTCGGCACGGAATTGTTCAAGCTCGGAAAGCTCACGGAAAAGGTGCCGCAGTTTGAGTTGTTGGCATCCGGCAATCCGCGGCCTGAGACGACGGCGGTCTCGCCGCTCTACCAGATTAAGGGTATTGCCGATTTGCGATTGCCGATTGCCGATTGACTGCGGTTTTGAGCGCCCGGTTTTCAAATCGGAAATCGGCAATCGACAATCGAAAATGAACTAATGGACCAGCAGACTGCCATCGACATTCTTCTGAAACTCGTAGCCATCACCGTGGCCTTCGTGGTGGTGCTGTTCGTCGTCGCCTACACCGTGCTGGCCGAGCGGCGCATTCTCGGTTTTATCCAGGGACGCCTGGGGCCAAATCGCGTCGGGCCGGGCGGCGTGTTGCAACCTTTCGCCGACCTGCTGAAGTTCATTCTTAAAGAAGACATCGTTCCCGACAAATCGACGCGCTTCGTCTATTTTCTCGCGCCCGTCATCGCGACGATGGCCGCGTTGATGACGATGATCGTCTATCCGTTCGGGCCGGATATCAGAATTCCCTTCACCAACTACGTCATTCCGCTCGTCGTCACGCATTTCGACGTCGGTTTGCTTTACGTGCTGGGCGTTACGTCTGTCGGCGTTTACGGCATCATGCTCGCGGGCTGGTCGTCGAACAACAAGTACAGCCTGATGGGCGGGCTGCGTTCGTCGGCGCAAATGATCTCTTACGAACTGGCGCTCGGGATGAGCCTGATCGGCGTCGTGCTGCTGGCCGGCACGCTCGATCTCGCGCAGATCGTCGAGCAACAGTCGGGCTGGCACGGGCTGCGCTGGTTCATCTTCTTTCATCCGCTCGGCTTCATCATTTATATGATCGCGGCGATTGCAGAAACGAATCGCGTTCCGTTCGATCTGCCGGAAGCGGAAACAGAACTCGTCGCCGGTTTTCATACTGAGTACAGCGCGATGAAGTTTGCGCTCTTCTTTCTCGCCGAATACATCAACATGTTCACGGTCTCGATGCTGGCCACCACGCTGTTTCTCGGTGGCTGGAATGTGCCGTTTGCGGAAGACATCTTCGGGCGCAACACGTTTCTGTTTGGGCTGGTCGGCGCGATCGGGTTTCTGCTGAAAGTGATCTTCTTCCTGTTTCTATACATCTGGCTGCGCGGAACGCTGCCGCGCTTCCGGTTCGATCAGTTGATGAGTTTCGGGTGGAAGATCCTGCTGCCGTTCGCGCTGCTGAGCATCTTCATCACCGCGACGTTGATATTTCTGTTTCCGAATACGTTTTAGCCGATGCTGGTTCTTCTTTTCATACTCTTCGGAGCGATGGCGATTGGCTGCGCGCTGGCCGTGGTGGCCCAACGCAATCCGCTCTACAGCGCGATCTCGTTGATCGGCGTGTTCATCTCGCTCGCGTGTTTGTACGTGATGCTGGCGGCGCCGTTTATCGCGGCGGTGCAGGTGATCGTTTACGCGGGCGCGATCATGGTGCTCGTCGTCTTTGTCATCATGCTGCTCAACATCGAGGAAGAAGAGCGTCGCCGCGCGCGGCTGCGTTTTCTGGTGCCGGCAGCGGTTGTGCTGGCGGCGGTGCTGATTGCCGAAGTCGCTTTCATTCTGGTGTCGGTGCAGCAGTCGCGCGTCGTGCCGACTTCGAGTGCGTCGGACACGGGACTCACGCAGTCGATCGGCAGCGCGTTGTTTACGCAATACCTGCTGCCGTTTGAGATCACTTCGATTCTCTTGTTGATGGCGATTGTGGGCGCGATGACACTCGCGCGGCGCGGCGGCTTGTTAGGAACGCGCGAACAGGCGAAGCGAGACTAAAGCAATGGAACCACAACTCTCCTGGTATCTCGCGCTGTCGGCCGTGCTTTTCACGATCGGCGTGACGGGCGTGATCATCAAGCGCAACATCATCGCGATGTTCATGTGCATCGAGCTGATGCTCAACGCCGTGAACCTGACGTTCGTCGCATTTGCGAGTTTCTTCCAGGATGTCACCGGTCAGCTTTTTGTCTTCATCGTGATGACGGTGGCGGCGGCTGAAGCGGCGGTGGGTTTGGGCATCATCATCGCGATCTTTCGCAATCGCGAGACGCTGGACGTCGACGAAGCAAGCATTTTGAAACTTTAGGGTTCTTCTCTGTGTCTCTGTGCCTCTGTGGTTATCTCCTGCGGCGACAGCTAACCACAGAGGCACAGAGGCACAGAGACAAGCTCTAAGCTCTGAACGGATGGAAACGAATCTTCTCAGCATCATCATCTTCGCACCGCTCGCCGGCGCGGCGATCAATTGGTTTCTCGGGCGGCGTCTGCGCAACGAACGATTCATCGGGATCGTGGCGTGTGGCTCGGTGGCTGTTTCAACCATCGTGGCGTTCTATCTCGCCTTCAACTCGCACGGCGCGTTGCGCACCGAAGAGCCGCTGTTCGATCACATCTGGACGTGGCTGAGCGTCGGCGACTTTCACGCCGACTTCGCGCTGGCGATGGACCGCCTCAGCGGCACGTACGCGCTCTTTATCACGTTCGTCGGTTTCCTGATTCACGTTTTCGCCGTCGGGTACATGCACGGCGAAGACGGCTTCTATCGCTTCTTCGCGTTCCTCAACCTGTTCATGTTCTCGATGTTGACGCTCGTGCTCGGCGACAACTTCGTGCTGATGTTTGTCGGTTGGGAAGGCGTCGGGCTCTGCTCTTACCTGCTGATTGGTTACTACGTCGATCAGAAGCAGGCGGGCGACGCCGCGAAGAAAGCGTTCATCACCAATCGCATCGGCGACTGGGGCTTCGTGCTCGGCATCATGCTGACGTACTTCCTTACGGGCTCGGTCAGTTTCTTTGCGCATCCCGCGGCCGGAGAGGGAGCGAAAACGGCGCTGTCGTTTTTCAAGACCGTGCCGGTCGATCCGTTTACGGCGGGAGCAATAGTGGCCGGCGGCGCGACGTCGATCGCGGTGTTGCTGTTCATCGGCGCGGCCGGAAAGAGCGCGCAGATTCCGCTATATGTTTGGTTGCCGGATGCGATGGCGGGCCCGACGCCGGTGTCGGCGCTGATCCACGCCGCGACGATGGTCACAGCGGGCGTCTACATGATCGTGCGCTGCTCGGAGATCTTCGTGCACGCGCCGGCGGCGATGTTCATCGTGGCCATCATCGGCGCTGCGACCGCGCTTTTTGCGGCGACGATCGGCCTCGCGCAGAACGACATCAAGAAGGTTCTGGCTTACTCAACGATTTCGCAACTCGGTTACATGTTTCTCGCCTGCGGCGTCGGGGCGTTCATCGCGGCGATCTTCCACGTGATCACGCACGCGTTCTTCAAGGCGCTGCTCTTCCTCGGTTCCGGTTCAGTAATTCACGGCATGCATCACGAGCAGGACATGAGGAAGATGGGCGGCTTGCGGAAGTACATGCCCGTCACGTTCGTGACGATGTGTACCGGCTGGCTCGCGATTTCGGGCATACCGATCTTTGCCGGCTTCTTCTCGAAAGACGAGATTCTTTGGAAGACCTGGAGCGCGGCGGGATTGGGTTCGTTCAGCAAAGTGCTCTGGGGCATCGGCGCGGTGACGGCGCTGCTGACCGCGATCTACATGACGCGCATGATGGTGATGACGTTCTTCGGCAAAGAACGTTTTCATGGCGAGCATGCGCACGGTGAGCATCACAAGCCGCACGAATCGCCGTGGCTCATGACCTTGCCGTTGATCGTGTTGGCGGTGTTGTCGACAGTGGGCGGATTTATCGGCGTGCCTTATGCGCTCGCGAATCGCGACATCAACGTGATCGAGCACACGCTCGAGCCGGCGGTCGCGCACGTGCCGAGTTTAGCGGCCACGGATCATACGGATGAACACAGTGAGATCAACGAGGAACGATTACTGGCGCTCGTGTCGGTAACGATCGCGTTCATTGGCCTCGGAATTGGGTGGGCGGTATTCAACCGGCGCCCGCTGCTGGAGATGCCGCGCATACTCGAGAACAAGTATTACGTCGACGAGATCTACGACGCGACTTTGATTCATCCGATCGAAAGCGTCTCGCGCCAGGGACTCTGGAAGATTGTCGACGTCGGCGTAATCGACGGCGCGCTGCACGCGCTGGGCGACGCCGTGAAAGAGATTGGCCGCCTCGGGCGTTATCTCCAGGCCGGATTCGTACGCGGCTACGCCGCGATCATTCTCGCCGGCGCACTCATTTTGATCGGGCTGTTTGCCTGGTTCGGTTTTCCGCGTTGAGGTGTTAGTTACGTTTAGTTTATGCCGCACTTGCTCACAATCTTGATCCTGTTGCCGTTCGCCGGCGCGCTCGCGCTCGTGCTCTACAGCTTTGCGCCGCCGAAACGCGACGAACACTATCGCTGGATCGCACTCGTCACCGCTATCGCGACTTTTGTCGTCTCCCTTTTACTGTTGCGCGGTGTCGGTGGCACTGGCGCGGAGTTCAGGTTTGAAGAAAGCGTCAACTGGATCGGTTCGATCGGCGCGCGCTATCACGTGGCCGTCGACGGCATCAGCTTGTGGCTCGTCTTGCTGACGACGCTGTTGATGCCGATCGCGGTGCTGTCGAGTTGGACCGCGATTCACAAACGCCCGCTCGCGTACTACCTGTTCCTGCTGATACTCGAGTCGGCGATGGTCGGCGTGTTTGTCTCGCTCGACTTGTTGCTGTTCTACCTGTTTTTCGAAGCGTCGCTGGTGCCGATGTTCTTTTTGATCGGCGTTTGGGGCGGCGAGCGCCGCGTTTATGCCGCGATCAAGTTTTTCATCTACACGGCCGTCGGCAGCTTGCTGATGCTGGTCGCCATCATCGCGCTGTACTTCACGTATCACACGTTTGATTATCCGGCGCTGCTGCTGGCCTTGACGGCAAACCCGCTGACTCCGCAAACGGAATTCTGGCTGTTCGCGGCCTTCGCGATCGCGTTCTGCATCAAGGTGCCGGTGTTTCCGGTGCACACCTGGCTGCCTGATGCGCACACCGAAGCGCCCACGGCCGGCTCGGTCATTCTTGCCGGTGTGTTGCTC
>Ga0247688_1000201_pt1 | contig 23611 bp, 48 predicted proteins | sample CNK29_metaG_FD_182718 | JGI IMG/M metagenome (GOLD analysis project Ga0247688, IMG submission 182718) | Soil microbial communities from Purdue University Martell Research Forest, Indiana, United States - CNK29 | ecosystem: Environmental > Terrestrial > Soil > Temperate forest > Bulk soil... | reverse complement strand
ACAAGTGTTTGTGGGGTAATATCGACGAACTGTGGAAGAACCTGGGACAGTTCGCGTTGGACACCGACGTATTCGGGGTTTTTACGACCGCGAAGGAAGCGAATGTCGAGTATGTGCGGCAGTTGAAGAAAGGCCCGCCCCGTGGTTAAGCCCGACGAACTCTCGAAATGGACAGGCCCGATGCTGGCGAATCTCATATTGATTCGCGAACAACCCGTAATCGGCCCGGAGTGGCAGGGATTGGTGAACGCGGGATTGTGCGATTATTTCGCGGTGAGGATTGGAGGGGAGAATGGTTAAGCCGATTTCTCTCGTTCTGCGCGTTCTCGCGATCCTCGCCGTGATGCTCGTCCGCGTCGTCGCCGCGGTCGTGGAGTGCGCGGCGCAACTCGCGGGCATCACGGCGTACGAAGTGTTGGTGCCGGCGCTGCGAGGGTTGCAGGAGGCGCAGGAGCGTTTAGAAGGTCACACCGAGCGGGACGATGCCGAACCCGCGATGGAGAGATTGTAATTTTCAAAAGGAGAACCGAGATGAATTCACACGAGTACGCGGCGCGGCTCAAAGCAATCGCCGATTTCCTGCTGCTTCGCCCCGAGTTCAAAGCGGCGAACAAACCGATGTTGTTCCAGATGTTTTACGAGAAGGACGGGTTCCTAGCGGCGGTCAAGGCGTTGGGGTCGGGGACGAAAGAGGTGTCGGGCGGCGCGTACCCCGAAGTAAAATTCCAGTCCCTCGCGTGTCCAGAGTTGAGGCTGTCGATTCCCCGCGATAAGGTGTGCCGGAAGGTGCAGGACGTGGTGTGGGAGTGTGAGCCGTTTCTTTCTCAACAAGAAGAGAAGAGTTTAACCGGAGCTTGAGTGCTTTGGTGGGAACACGCGCCGAACACGGTCGTGCTCCCATAGCCCCGTAACCGAGGAGAGAACACGCCGAGAGAGGGCGTGGTTAACGGTCGGAGTCAACCAACTCTGACACTACGCGGGGCTTTCATTTTGAGTTGCACCGGGTAAAATAGCTGGCTCGTTGTAGTGAGGAAATTGAGTTGGTCACAGCGGCACTTTCCCATTGAGTCTTGGCGAAATAAGCAAAAGGTGAGCGGATACTGTGACGACCGCTCTCCGACCCGGATGCCGGGAATCGGCCCCGCTGACGAGAACAGCGGGTTAAATAGGCGGCACAGTGCTGTTCAGCCCGTTCCCGGAGGTTTAGTGGTCAAGCACATTCGACCGCGTAAAGTTACGAGAGGTGGTGGCAGGGTCTTATGGGCCCGACGCCTCTTTAGGCCAGTCCTTTGGGGCCGGGCCACTCTCGTAAAAAAGGTGGGGTCAAGCACGTTCGATTCGTGCGACGGCTGTGGTGCCGCCCTACGGACGGGAGATGTAGGTTCAAATCCTACCGGGGGATTATTCCTCTGTGGACTAACGGCAAGTCGCCCGTTGTAAATGACGATTGCGGTCGGCGAGGAGAGATGAAAATGGCAAAAACAACGAAATCCACGAAAATAACCCCCGAGCAGAAACGCGGGGTGTGGGAGAAGATCCAATGGGAAGACGGGTTCGAGTATTTCATCACGGGTTCGAGCTTTCCAGAGGTGAAGGCGAGGGATTTCCGGGACGCCCACCGCGCGCTTAAAGCGGCCTGGCGCGAGATGGAGAAGGTGCTGGGACCGCCGCCGGACGACGCGGAAGAGGATATTGGAGAAGAGTACGAGGACGACCCGGAAGTTTAGGGGAGCCGGGGCCGACCCTAATGCGCCGTCGTCGGATAAGCACGAGGCGTTCCAGCGGCCCCTACACGCCCGAGCACCAACGAATTTCAAAAGGAGCAGGAAAATGAAGACACCAGAAGCGATACTTTCTCATGCGCCAGACTATAAGGACAAAATCTGGCAGCAGTATTCATTGCAAGAACTCGGAAATTGGGTTCATCTATTCGCGAAACGCGCCACCCATCGAGCGAATCCAGAGAAACGGGCGAAGGACATTGACGACGCCCAGAATTACTTGCTTATGATGCAAGCTCATCTGGACGAATTGAAATCGACGTTGCCGACGCCCTAGGGTTGTGTCTGGGGAAAGACCCCAAGCCTCTTGCGCGCTAGCGCGTACCAGTCCTGAACGGAAGCCGTTCGCCGGAGCACACCGGAGTTCTAGAGGCTGGCAGTGATGAGCGACCAAAGCTGAGAGGCTTTCAAATTTTCAAAAGGAGGAGCCAACGCAAATGCGCGAGATTCCATTGACTCAGGGAAAAGTGGCTCTAGTTGACGACGCGGATTATGAAGAGTTGAATCAATGGAAGTGGTATGCGTGGAAAAGTCATGGCATTTGGTATGCTCGGAGAACATTAAACGATGTCGTACCCAAAGGCTTTGTATTGATGCACAGGGCAATTCTAAACGCGCCGATTGGTATTCTAGTGGATCACCAAGACGGCGATGGTTTGAATAACCAACGCTCAAATATCCGTCTCGCAACTCGCGCGCAGAATGGGCATAATCGTGGACCGCTTCGTAATAATAAAAGCGGCTACAAAGGGGTTAGTCGGAGTCGTAATCGTTGGAGAGCCCAAATTCAGATGGGTGGGAAAGTTGTATATTTGGGACTTTTCCGAGAAAAGGAGCGTGCGGCAAGAGCTTACCAAAAAGCTGCGCGTGGTATCCACAAAGATTTTTACCGAGTAAGTCCATTTGAAAAGAGAGGATGAGAAAAAGCATGTCTGTAAAGAAAAAGAGTGTCAAACGCACCAAGAAGAAAACGACGACCGTAAAGAAGCGTCGCACAACCACAACCAGGCGGGCCACGAAAATTCCCGCGACCACGCCGGTCACATCGACCGCCACCACCCAAGAGATCGACGAAACCGGCCACCAGGACGCGTTTCCTGGACCCGGGATTTAGTTGACTTCCGCACGTCGGTCGCGGTAGAATTCGAATTGAAGGAGAGATCACACGTAACCATGACTACACCAATCACAGACGAGGAGATCACGACACACATGGACACACAGAACACAGGCGTTGGTACGCCCACGACACCCACAACGTCCGGCTTCGGCACGCCCGCCGGCCAGCTCGACCCAAAGGCGGCGGATGCCCACCGCAGTAAGGTGGTCGGAGTCGGCACGAAGACGTTCGACTCCGGCACCACGGCGCTACAGATCCAATTCGAATCGATCGACACCGGTGCCGGGGGACGCGACTTCACGCTTTCATTGTTCCCACCCGTGGAGTTCTTCGACACGTCGAACTGGGGCACGAACGGCTTCGATGCGTCCGCGCTCTCCCGCGAATCGCCAGGCCTGAACGATTCCGGACGACCGAAACAGAGTCCTGCACAAAGCTACGCCCGGAATATCTCGAACTCGAAGGGCACGGGCGAGGTGCAGAATTTAATCACAATCGCCGAGAAGCAGGGACGCACGCCGGCCGCGTTGGGACTCTCGACGCCCACGAACGCCGACGAATACGTCGCCGTACTCAATGCGGTCCTGGTCGATACCGAGACCGTGATCGTCCGGCGCCCCGAAACCAACGCTGATCCCCGGTTTGATGGCGAGCTCAAAATCAAGCGCGTGCTCGAACCCGAGTCCGCCACGAACCCGAAGACGCAGGGCTTTTTTAAGGAAGTCCGGAAGATGTGGGCGGAATAGGGCCGATCACGTAACCATCATTTCACAAAGCGGCCTCTTCACCGGGGCCGCGTATTTTTGGAGGAATTCATGCACGATCAAGCGTTCCAAGCCAAACTCGCTCAGTGCGGAACATCGGCTTTATCGCCGTACGCTCCTACACTAAAAGAGAGATTGGAGAATCAGAAGGCCCAAGCCGAGGCTCAACTCGCTAACGTCAACGCTGCGCTCGCCGCTTTGGAAGAGTTCCCTGGCGTGGAGAAGTGCATCACCGCGTTGAGTAAGGTGGGCGGGATTTACTAACCGTCCGCTCCATTATTCCATTGACAACTCCGGCCCCATCGCGTAAAGTGGTGGGGTCGTTTCGCGTAAACACGCGGTCGAGCACGCCAGAGAGGATAACAATGAACATCTATGAGATATACAAGGAGCACGGGGACGAGGAGTTTCTGAAGTTCGAGCGTGTCGAACACAAACGTTCGCAACGCCCGGATTTGCACGCTTTTTTGTTGTTGGATGCGTTGGCGCCGAGCACGTTTGATATTGTATCGGCGGCGGAGCACGACGAGATTTTCCTCGAAGTCTCGCCGGACAAGCTCGGGGAAGTCGCGACCGAGGAGCAGGTTGTAGAGTTAATTCGATGTGGGGTGAGGTTGGACACGCGCATAGATTCATTGGCGATGTTTGTTTAATACGCCGGGAGTGCTCGGTCGCGGTGCGACACTTTGTCGGACGGGAGATTCAGGGAGGGCCGGATGAAACGTGAGATTTACATGCTGGAGCACCACGGACGGTTGGTGACGTGGGTGAGCGTGTTTGTGACGCGCAAAACCGCCGAGCGTATGGCGAAGGACGAAAGCGTGCTGAATTCGCTCCGCCCCGCGAGAACGCTGAAGGTGTTCGCGCCGGAGCAGTACGAGCGCGCTTTGGCGGATTGGCGACCGCCGACGGTCGTGAGATTTGTGGAGTCCTCCGATGCCAAGTGAGCTCGACCAGATGTGTTGGAACAAGCGCCGCTTCCCCTCTGAAGACGCCGCGCTGGAATACGGGAAGTCGTCGTGGACCGCGTTCGCGTTGCGGGCGTACGAATGTCCGAACGTCCCCGTAGACGGAAAACCACACTGGCACCTGACGAAGAAACCCGGCGAGGGAAAGTGGGTGCAGCCGGATTTGAGCGCGGTTCCGCGCCGGGTGGAACGGGCGCGGAACCCGAGACGAAGGAGGAGGAGATGAATCCCTATCTCACTCCTACAATGCACACTTTTCTCTCCGCAATTCGCGATAGTGAAGACGGGTACGCGATTCAGGAAGGTATCGAAGTATGGGTTGATTTGACTCGTTTCCACGCGGCAACAGTAAATAAGTGTTTAAGACTGTGTTTGATTCGCGAAGATCCAATGTCCGGCGGTCCTGGAACCCGGATTTATTCGCTGAACGAAGACGGGGAGAATGTGCTGCGAGATGAGAAATACGTTCCGGCGATTGTGAAGGCGATGAAACGTCGAGGACGCGGACGTGTCTAACTGGCAGCCAAAATCGTGCGAGGGATGCAGTCTCTATAATCTCGGCCGCGGGTTCGTAGTGGGCTGCGGGGATCCCTTGCGCGCCAAGATCGCGATTATTCTCGAAACCCCCGCGAATGAAGAAATCAACTTCGGTGTGTGGCCACCGCCGGGAAACAAGAAGAGGTATGTGTTGGGGGACGTGCGGGAGTCGCAAGCGGAGATGCGCCGACGCCGAGAGCGTTACCCAGAGATTGACGCGAGATTACTGGCGCGGGGCGTTCCTGTGGTCGGTCGCACTGGAGCGGTATTGAATTTCCGCTTGCTCGAACAAGCCGGGATAATGCGCGACGCCATATTCATAGACAATTCCCTTCGTTGCCTCCCTCCTCGGACAAAAGGTGGCGCGAACTGGCCGACGGGAAACGCGCGTCGGATCGCCGAATCTCACTGTCGCCAGTATGACCGCCTCGACGAGTTCAAGCCCACCGTGATCGTCGTAACGGTGCATCCCGCCGCTATTTTCAGAGAAGTCGCTCCGGAGCTTCTAATCGTCGAGGATTTGCGCAAGGCGAAGGAGTTCGCGGACCAGGGGGAGCGAGTCTTGGTGCTAATGGGTGGGAAGGCCGCTGAGACGTTTCTAGGATTCGCGGGCAACGTCTCGCGCTGGCGTGGCCACTACGAATTCGTCGATGGAAAATGGTTGACAGAACGCGTAAACACGCTTAGGATTAAGGCGGAGAAAGCGAGGAGGAGCGCGATGCCGAAGAGTGAACGACCAAAGAAGAAATCGAAGGCGGAGGTTGCGAGGGCGGAATTAGCAACGAAAATACTGGACGCCCTTCAGGAAGAAGGAGTGCTCGGCGTGAATGCTGGGATGTTCGAGGAATGGACTCGCGCTCATGCCGTTGTGACCGGCGTTCTCACCCCTCCCCCGCGCCCGAAGAAGCCGAGGGCGGTCGAGCCGAACGCGCCAGAGTCCCCCACCCCCGAGGTGTCAAAATGACTTGGATCGGAAACATTTTTATCGTGCTCGGACTTTATCTCATTGGCGAGAAGAAGCGCGTGGCATTCGTCTTTTCGATGATCGGCGAATTGATTTGGATGTTCGCTTCTGTTCACAAAGGAATGTGGGATTTAGCTGTAATTACGGCGGTGTTTTTTCTCTTGGCTCTTATTAACTATATAAAGTGGGGTAAAGCGCCCACCGCACCGTGAGCCCGGACTTCAACACGCTTCACCGCAAGTATGCTGGACGTGTCCGCAACGTCATCGCCGGAATCCTCCGCTACCGCCCCAACGACATCGACGACGCCGCGCAGGAGACGTGGTTGAGGGTGTGGAGGGGACTTAGCGAGTTCCATGGGGACGCGGCGCCGTGGACATGGATTTATCGCGTCGCGGTGAATTGCGCGTTGGGAGTGTTGCGGAAGGACGCACGGACGGGCGTGAGGTTGGAGTCGTTGGACGTGGTGGTGGACGTGGGCGACGGCGATAAGAAACCGGTCCCGCGCCAGCTCGTGTTGCGGGACCGGAGGGTGGAATTGGTTCCGGAACTACTCGCGGCGAACGAAGCAATCGGTGCGTTGAGTTCCCGCGACCGCCGGGTCATACATGAGCATTACGTGCTCGGTCACACCTACCGCGAGATCGCGGGGCCGAGGGGTAATCGCAACACCGTCCGCGCTACGGCCTTTCGCGCCGTGAGAGAGTTGAGGAGGTTAGTGAAATGAGAATACGATTGGAAAACGAGTTGTTTGGCATCACGACCGTGCCCGAGCGCAGTTGGGCCGCGAAGACGTGGGTGCAACGCGCGAACGCGTGGTTACACGAGGAGCCGCACGATTTGGAGTTGGATCGTGGGACGGTGATTTATCACGTCAACGGCTATGAAAATGGAATGAAAGTGCGCGCGGAAACTTTGGTGCAACGGAGTTATCTATGACCTACGCTTTCGATTTCACTGGCGGAGATGCGGACTCCCGTCGCGCTGAAGCCGACCGCATCATCGCGATTCTCGAAGACGAGATGGAGAACTTACGCGTTCGTCGAACAAATGGTCGAGGGCGGCGACGTGTCGGGGAAGCAGTTGTTGTGGTTACGCGACATTAAGGATTCGTTGTGACGAAGCGACCCGCGCGTAAACGCCGCCCTCTCACGCCCGATCAAAAATACCGACGTGCTCGCACGGCCGCGTTCAAATTCCTGTGTTCGCTCAACGACGATCGGTTCCGGGAATTCGTGCGGTCGGTGGAGATGCACCGGACGACGCTGGCGGTGTATCTCCCGGCGATTGTCGAGCAGATAAATCGCGGCCCACGTTTAATGGAGATGTTTAAATAGTGCGTTATCGACCCAAGCGCGGGTGGCCCACCATCGTCCGTGACCCGGCGCGTATCCTCGATCTCTTCGGGCCGGAGAGCAGTCGATTTCAGTCCTCGCTCAAATCGATGCTCCAGCGTCCGCTCGACTCCCCGCCCATATGCTCGCTCGATCTCGAATTCAACCCCGAACGCCCGACCGTGCTGGGATTAAGTGATGGAGTTCTCCACGTCTCGGTGCCGTGGGATGCCGGGAGACCATATCTAATCGAGTTGTTGCACCGTGAACCCAATATTTATTGGATCGGCCACTTCTTGATCTCCGCCGACGTTCAAGTCCTGGCGAAAGAGGGCATCCAGCTCTACCGGCAAAACGTGACAGATTCGGTAATCTGGCACACGCTTACCGCCGCTCACCTAAACAAAGGGGCCGGCAAGACTGAGGACGGGCACGACAAACGCGGGAAGGGGTACATGAATTTGTGGACCTACGCCTCGCTCTATACGTCCCTCGCGAATTGGAAGGAGTGCATTGGCGAAGAGAACGGATGTGACGGCACGCGTCCGTGTTACGAGCACAACCAGATTTTTTATAACGCTCTGGACGCGGGATCGGTAATAATGGGATTGCCGAACGTTGTGCGGAAAGCACGGTTGTGGCGCGTCGATCATTTGCATGATCTTCACCGTGATCTTCTGTGGTCTTTCCAAGAGATGTCAAATTACGGCGTGATGGTTGATATGCTGTACGTGGATGAGTTGCGTCAGGAGTTGTTGGAGGACAAGGCGAAGATCGCCGCGCAGCTCCCGTTTAATCCGGCATCTCCATTGCAAATAGTCCAGCACTTCAAGAAAAAAGGAATCGTGTTAAAGGACGCTCAGGAGGAGACGATTCGTAAGGCGGTGGAGAGCGGCGAGACCGATCCCGAACTTGAAGGGACGCTGGAATACAAGGAACTCGGCAATGGCCCGGATCGGTGGTTTAAGCGTCAGTACCGCGACAAGCACGGGTGGTGGAAAGGGTTCGTGGATGCGTACGATCGAATTCACTGCCGGCTCGGGATCTTCACGTCGTCATTTCGGTTAAATTCCGCAGATCCCAACATGAACAACATCGGAAAACGCCGCGTCAATCGCCATATGTGTACGTGTACGCACCCTGCGACCGAGCACATCGCGCAGATGGTGGACGGTAAAGAAAAGAAGGTTTGCGTTAGATGTGAGTGTAAATCGTTCAAGCCCGTGAATATCGGAAAGAAGCTGAGGCGTGCGATAATCGCGTCTCCTGGCACGACGTTCGTCGATTCGGATTGGAAAAACGGCGAGAACATGGTTTATATGTACTTGGCGGGGGAGAGCATTGATACGACCGAGGACTTCCACACGTGGATGGCGACGAACATCGGGATTGACGATTCCCACCCCTTCGCGATGAAGGAAGGGTCGGCAAGGGATGCCGCGAAAACGGTAGTCCACGCCGCCGATTACGGAGAGGGGATCAAGTTGATGACGGACGCAGAGTTGCGAACGGCGAAGATCAAGAAAGAGATTGATTTCGGTGCGAGAGTCGTGTTCCCCGATTGGAAGGTGTGGGGCAAGACGGTGACGTTCACGGGCATTAATCTGGCGCGTCGCGCACTCGGCAAAGCGTCGTTGGAAAACCGCAAAGCGACGTTGGATATCGGCACGCGATATTTCGCCAGGTTCCCGTCGATTCGGAATTTGCAGATGCGGATCACAAAGCAGTTGGAGAATGAGGGTGGAGCGCGTCCCCCACATAATTATTTCACGCGGTTGACAAGTAACGACGAGGACGCGATTAAGTCCGCCCTGGCGATCTGGGGCAGTCAGCCGATAAGCCACCTTCTCAAGTTGACGATTGTGGATTTGCAAGGGAGATTTGAGAGGGGCGAAACGAAGCTCCGGCCACTCCTGCCGATCCACGACGAATTGTTGTGTGAATGGCCGGCGGACGCGGATCCGGTCGAGGGAGCGCGACTGCTCAAAACTGCGATGGAACGCGAGACCCCGGAGATGCCGGGGATGATTATCAAAAGTGAGCCGTCGTTCGGAGTTAACTGGAGAGACCTTCAAAAAGTTAAGATTTAGCCCCTCCGACACTCTGTCGTATTTACCCCTTGACTTCGCGTCCAGAGTTCCCGTATAATTTCCGTTATGCCGTCAATTCCAGCTTGGCTCGCCGGACTCGTCGTCTTTCTTTTCGTTTTCCCCTCCTCCACCGAACATTTAGCCGGACGCCACGTCCAGTTCATCGCGAAGGGAACGACGCTCCAAGCGTTGCTCCCGGTCGAATTCCGCGTGGTGCAGGAGAGCGGGGACACGGGAGCACAGACGTATTTGACGTGCGACGTTTATGGACGGGAGCACGAGGTCGTAGCGGACGGGGAGACGAAACACGAGATGGAGACGGTGCTGCGGTGTGGTGGGGACCGCGTGTACGTGGTGAAACAAATCCTTTTTACGGAGTCGAGATGAACTGGGATTGTGGGCGCGTTGTTCGCCGTGGGATTGCGCGCGTTTATTGACGGGAAAGGACGTTAAGGATGGCGAATATTCTTTGTTGCGATAAATGCGGGAAAACTCCCGCGAAACGCTTCTCGGTCGCGGTTAGCAAGTACACGGACGGGGCAGGTTCTCGCGACACGCACGACGCGGTGTTTGATTTGTGCGCGGAGTGTTCGGCGTCGGGGCTGCAAACGTTGTTGGCACAATTCGCACTCCAAGGAAACGAAACAACCGCGCTGGTGAAAATGGTTCTTGGAAAATCGCCGGAGGTCGCGTAATGACCTCCTCCGCCGTAATCAGCGAATGCGGTACCTACCGTTACCACCTCCAACGCGTGTGGGACGCCACGAAACCCCGCGTTGCGTTCTGCATGTTGAACGGTAGTACCGCCGATCACGCGCAGAACGACCCCACGATAACGCGGTGTGTCGGGTTCGGGACGGCGTGGGGGTTCGGCGGATTAGATGTGGTGAATGAGTACGGGCTGCGCTCGACCGATCCCAGGAATTTGTGGACTCATCCCGACCCAATCGGCCCGGAGAACGACGCATGGATTCTCCGCGTGGCGAACGATCCGGAAGTGAAATTATTCATCTGCGCGTGGGGACGACACGGTGAGAGAAACGGGCGTGACCGCGCCGTGTTAAAACTGCTCTTCGGCGTACCGCTCTATATGATTGGGCAGAGTTCGTACCCGCGTCATCCTCTTTATCTGCGGAAAAATTTAGGCCCAGTGCTTTACCGGGAGCGTCTGTGATCGTCCGCGTCATCCTCCCGCCCCGCGTCGAGACCGCTTTTAAAAAGGCGGCGATAGCGGCGTTCCCGCGCGAACACGCCGAAGCAATACGGGGACGGATCGTGGGAGATACGGTGACGGTGACGCGCTTCGTCCCCATCGCCGAAGCGAAGTCCACGCTCAACAAAATCGAATACTACCACGACGACGCGATCACGACGGGGAAGGACACGGACGGGTTCCTCGGTGTCGCACATAGTCATCCTGGCAAACCTGGTGAGTGTGACGCCGCGCCGTCCTCCGCCGATTGGAAGTCGGCGTTCGAGTGCGGGGAGATCGTGATGGGGATTTTGGTGGTGGAACCGCGCGCAAACGGCAAATTCCGCACCGAGTTCCGCTTCTACGAATCGCACCCTCCCATCGCGGTCGTCCACCCCCGCGTCCGAGCTCCCCGCCAAAAGCGGGACTTATCCGACGTTCCGATGCGCCAGTTCTCCATCGCCGTCCCAATACCATTGGAGCTTGACAAAAAGCAACAACAGATAGTTGAAGCTGTGCAAAATTCTACGCAAATGGAGCCCGCCACATGAAAGCTCCTTCCACCCACCTCGGTCAATTCGCGTTGCTGTTCGTCGCGGAGTTCATCTCATTCTTTATAGTCGTCGCCAACACCCGCGCGTTCACGCACGATAACTATTTGTGGACAGCAATCACCGACACGTTGTTCTCCGCTCAAAAATTCGCGGTCGCGAAATTGATGATGAGTGATACAAAGGCACGGACGTGGTGGGCCGGGTTGGGAGCGACGCTTGGTGGTACGTGCGGGAGTTTGTTGTCGATTTATGTAACGAAGAAATTTTATTAAAACGGAGCCCGATACTCATGTCCATGAAATCCCCAGCTAAAGCCGCGGCGGAACAGGCCGACGCATTACGAATTGAAGAAGCCGACCCGAAGAAGCTCGCTCGGCACATCAAAAAGTTGTTGAGCAAGCAACCGATGAACGAAGGCGAATTGGCAGAAGCATCGAACGTTCCGATTGCTCTCGTTCGAACTATCGTCGCCGATCTTCGTGGTATCGGAGTGAACGTCCGCTCCCTCGCACACGGGAAGATGTTTATTTCGAGCATTATTGATCCGGGGGGTGCGTTGACGCTTCAAGCTGAACCCCGAGCGGATGGCTGGACGGTGTTCGGCATCATCACGGACAATCACAAAGGCAACCGCCACCATCGCCAGGATGTTGAGGACGCCGCGTATAAAACGTTTGAGCGCGAAGGCGTGAAGACCGTTCTGAATGCCGGGAACGCGTTGGACGGCGAGGCGCGATTCAACAAAAACGAACTCATCGCGCACGGCATTGACGGGCAGATTGATTTGTGGACGGAGACAACACCACAAGTGAAAAATCTCACCACCCATTTCATTACTGGCCGGGATCATGAAGGCTGGTGGAACGAACGCGAGTGCATCAACGTTGGCGAATACATGCAGATGAAAGCGGAGAAGGCCGGGCGTAAAGACCTTCATTATCTCGGACATGTGGAAGCGGATGTTTCGTTGAAGTGCGGCAATGCTTCAGCGGTGCTGCGTGTGATGCACCCTGGAGGCGGCTCATCCTACGCGATGTCCTATGCGCCGCAAAAAATTGTTGAAGCGTACCAGGGTGGCGAAAAGCCCGACGTTCTCATCATCGGCCATTATCACAAATTTGACTACTGCGTACCCCGCGAAGTTCATGTGATCTCCGCCGGCTGCGCCGAGGATCAAACGATTTTCATGCGGACGAAGAAGATCGCCGCGCACGTTGGATTTGTGCTGGTCAAGTTGAAGCAAGATTCCGTTGATGGTCACATTACTCGGCTCTGTGTGGAATGGAATCCTTTCTTTGATCGCGGTTATTATGAGAAGAGGTACTAAATGACCCTAGAAGCCTTTTGGTCACGCGTTGATAAAAACGGGCCTGTTCACCCGTACCGTCCGGAACTTGGGAACTGTTGGAATTGGACGGGTGGGAAATTGGTGAAAGGTTACGGGATAATCTTTCATGGCCGTAGCAAAAACGGCCGGAGAAAGAGAGTATTAGCTCACCGTCACGCTTACGAACTCCAGCGTGGTCCGATTGCTCTTGGCTTGTTGGTATGTCATTCGTGTGATAACCGTGCTTGTGTGAATGCCGCGCATCATTTTCTCGGCACCTATTTGGACAATAACCGAGATATGATGACAAAAGGCCGATTCGCAACGATAGGTGAGAATCATCCGGGGGCGATACTTACTGTAGTGAAAGTCAAACGTATTTGCCGTTTACTTAAAGCCTCTCAGTTGACACACGAACAAATCGCCGCTCGTTTTGGTGTTCGTAGAGAATTGGTATCCGGGATTAAACAAGGAAGGCGTTGGAAGCAGGTCACGGCGGGTTTGCTGTGAACGCGTTAAACCCCTTCTCCGGCCCGTTCGTGCTCGACCCCGCGGAACTCCCGTCCGGGAGCGTGTGGGTCGTGGACGAACCGTTCGTACGGACGTTTTACGTGCGAAGGTTCGGGAGCGCGGAGACGGCGCCGGTTGTATGTGAGTTGAAGCGGGGATTTTGGGAGCGGACGCCGGACGGCGCCGCTTAAGGAGAGAGTCGTGAAAATTACAAGGCCAGTTTTACCGAGCACACCGGATATTAAAGAAGTCGTGTTCGCCGAGAATCAACCCGAATATTTGAAGATGCCCGCCGCAACGGTGCAGTACACGGACGGATCCATCGGGGTGATCTCGCGTTACAAGCTGTCGTGGCGCGAACGTGTCCGGGTGTTGTTTCGCGGTGATTTGTGGATTCAACTCCTTACTGCGGGTTCTCCGCAACCCCAACTCCCGAGCGTGTACGAGCCGTTCACGCGGAAGACGGAGGTCGAGTGATGCCAACCGGCGTAAAAGACGAACGTGGCGTTGTTAGGATGAAACGCGGGTACATGAGGATGAGATACGGGCATTTCAATCCTCTGCGTCCGAGGGTGGAGGACGTGGACGTTAGAAATATTTCTTACGGTCTTGCGGGGGAGTACCGCTATTCGTCGCAATCCCGTCTCACCGTCGCGCAGCACTCTGTTGTCGGCTCGTATTATTGCGACGAACCCCTCGCATTTCTTTTTCATGATTCTGCGGAGGGTCTGGGATTTCGCGATTTAACGACCACTTTGAAGCATTCCGCGCCCTTCGCGCCATACCGTAAGTTGGAGCAGAGAACGTTAGCGGTCGTGTACAAGGCGTTGCACATCCCCGCGCTGTGGAACTGCGACGCGGTGAAAGCGACGGACCGCGCGATGTATGTCACGGAGAGCGCGTTGCTATGGAAGCGGCCGGTGGAGAAGGGCGAGATGTTGCTGCCGCTCACCGAAGACCAACGCCGGTTGTGGACGCCCGACGAAGCCGAGATTAAATTCCTAGCGCGGTACGCCGAGTTGACAGGCAATACAGCGGACTTGGGAATTCACCTCGCAGTACATGCGGCCACAGCTCGGATGGCTTTAGCGGATAATCCCGCAAAAACCGCCGCGACGCTAATCTCCTCCGCCCCGCTCCCCGAGCGCCCACCGAACTCGTTCACCCAAGCTGAATACCAGCGCGAGAACGGTGTGTCGAAGTCCACCGCGACGCGCATGATTGAGAAACTCTACGCCGCTGGCCAAATTCGCCCGGTGAAGTTCCACATCGAACAACGGGATCGGAAGCGCGTGTTGGTGGGTGGGTGGCAGCTCGCGCCGACCGCGCCGACCGCGCCCGAATGCCAAGCGTGTTTCAACGAGGAAGGAAGTTACGGGTGTGTGAGGCCGGCGCACCCCGCGTTTCAACGCAAACGCGCCACTGATGCTCAGTGGCAAAATCCATAATGGTTGCTATTGACTCCAACGCGAAAACACGCTAGAATACCTCCATCCGCCAATGACTCCTTCACACCGCGTCACCTCCCATATCGAGCTAGTGGCGGGCCAAAGCGAGATTAACTCGTTCGAGCACGATATCGAGCGGGGGAGGTTGGGGACGACCCGGGGCGCCCACGAGGTCCACCCTCACGACACGTTGTGGAACCACAAGAAGCTGTGGTTGGCGGTGGTGGGCCGCGCGGCGAAGGACGCCGGGGAGATCGAGATGGAGGATTTGGAGGTGGTGGACGAGCCCGAGTCGCCGGTCGCCGCCAAGAATCCCACCGCTCTCGGCGACCGCTACGACGCGAGGTTCGACGGGAAAGAATGGTTCCACACGCCCGAGTTCCGATTAGTAATGGAATTCGTGGGTTTAGAGCCCGTCGCGCCGCAAATCGCCCGGATGCCACCCGCCGAGATCGTGGCGAACCTGCACGAGTTTGAAAAACGCGAGGAACGGGAGAGGAAGGAGAAACGAAAATGAATGGTTGGGGGTTTGCCGCGTTGGCGGTCGTTGCGATATTCTTTCTGGGAATCTCGGGAATGCTGACGGAAATAATCGAAGCGTGGAGGCGGAAATGATCGAGAAAACGAATATTACAAAGGGTCTTATTAATGCTGGGGAGATATGGCCTCCCGCGCAATCGTTCTACCGTCCCGCCACGCGCCCGAGAGTGGCACGGGGAGTTTTCTTCCTGGGCCTGTCCGGGGATGTCGGCGCGGGTAAGGACACGGTTGCCGCGCATCTCATCGCCCGGTATCCGAACCTCGGAATACAGCGGTTTGCACTGGCGGATCCGCTCAAGGTCGAAATATACGATCTCCTTGCCGCGGCGGATTTCTATTCGTTTCGTTCCGGTTTTCTGACGAGTGACCGGCCCCAGCCACGGTGGAATGAGGCGCGGACGGACGCCGAGAAAATCGCGTGGGTTAATAAATTCAAGAAAGAACTTCGAAAGATGTGCCAGATTCACGGCACGGAATTTCGCCGCGCCCTCGATCCCGAATACTGGATTGACCGTTTGCTCGAAAACGTTGCGGAGGCGGGGCCGAAGATTGCGGCGGTGCCGGACATCAGGTTTTTGAACGAAATCGCGATTTGTCACGCCGCGATTAAGGTCGAGATGATCGGGCAGGTCGAGGATTCAGCGGTGGCGTCCCACGTCTCTGAACGCGAGTGGCGCAAGCACGATTTCCGCGACAACGTGGTCCGCGCTGCGAAAGGCGATTTAGCGACGCTTTATCGTGAGAGCGAGAGGGTGTTCGAACAAATCCTAACGAGGTTCCATGTCCAATAGCTTTTGTAAACTTTTCGAAACGACCGATCTCGGCCAGCTTCTTGTGAAGATCGACCGGCACGAAGAAACAATGGGGCCGGAGGTGAGGTTCTTCTTCCAGTCTCCAGAACTCGGCGTGTGCTCCGCTGCGCTTTCGTGGGAAGACGATGATAATGGGTGGGACAAGGCCGAAGAGTTTTTCTTCAAGGTAAACGAAGCTCAAGTGCGGAAAATCGTTCAAGAACAACTCGTCGTAATTAAAGACGCTACCCAGTAAAAAGGGCCGGTTTCGAGACCGGCCTCTCTTCACGTTACCTGGAAATATATCTATGCGGCCGGCGCTGCGCTCGCCGGCTTGAGTTCGTTCAAAATCGCCACCACAGCATTGACCAACCCCGCTTTGTTCGCCGCGGAAACAGCGGTCGCTCCCGGGAAATTCGACGCAACCCACGCATCGATTTCTGGGCCGATGTTGGTGAGCACCGCGCCGAGCTTATCGGGACCAGACGCGGGAGCGGTCGCCGCGGCAACCAACGCCTCCGTCACGATCGCTTGTTTCGCGATTTTCGTCACGAGCGAGTCGGCGGCGGCGATGTCGGACGCAAATTGCGGGAACAATGCGGTAGCGACGCTGGCGGCGGTATCGGCGATAGGCTTGGCGTCTTTCGCGATGAAGCCCAGAATTTTACCGAGCACCAGGCCGAAGTGTTTGAGAAATGAGATTTTGGGAACGGGTAGAGTTGCGGCGGTTGCCATTGTAGATGAATCCTCCTGTAGAGATTGTAGCGTGGTTACGTGGAGCGTGTCAACTACGCTGGCGCTAAAGGGCCGGGCGGAGTCGTACCCCCGCGTGGACCGTTCATCCGGAGCATCAACGCCCCGGTGAAGCCGGTTGCCTGGCCGTAAAACCACTTACCGCCTTCGAGCCGATGGACATCGCACCACACGCCGGTCGCCGCAGAGAGTATCGCTAGGAGTGCGAGCAGGATGTGGTCGAAATGTGCTTTGATGAAGTCCATAAGATTATTCTACTGCCCCACGCCCATTGAGGTCATGGAATGCACGACGCCGCCGACCGTGTAGGTCACGGTGATCTGGATGAAATCGACTTGGGCGGAGGGCGCGTTTTGTGTGGAGATCGCCGAGATTTGCACCCCGAAATTCGCGTTGTTGATGTCGGCGGGGGTCCACGCCGCGCCCCACAAATCCGCCGCTCCGCCCAACGACTCGGTGTCGCCCGGCGCCACTAACCACGAGTTCACGGTAGCTTTGTTGTCGCCTGTCGCGACACCCGCTTTAAGCAGCGTCACGTCGTTGTCTTTACACTGGGTTCCGCCGGGCATCGTTACACTTTCTGTCGCTTAAAATCGACTTGAATACCGTTGATCGTGGCGTTGTTGGGAATCGCGAACCCGAAGTTCGTCGCGACGAGTTCGTTGGAGACGACGTTAAGGGCGGTTAGCGCGGAGGCCGCTAACGCACCGTCGTTAGCGGTGATGTTCGAAGGGTTCGTCCAAGCGATGTTGGGCCCGCCGCCGTCCGCCCCCGTCCCCGCGATTGTGGGTCCCGCGACACTCACGGCGTTACTCCGTCGCCGTTAGCGTGAAAGGCGTGTTGTTGGGTTCGGTCAACGAAAGGTTGAGCGCGGACCCGCTCCCGAGCGACCCCAGGATATTCGGGTCGTTCAGCGAGTCGTAGTTTGTCACGACCACACGGAGGTCGAACCTGGGGAAACCGCGTTGGTTTTTGACGATCAAGAGAAACTGTTGTTCCACTTTGACGCTCCTTACTTTACGAATAGAGTTATGTCGCACGCCGCGCCGACGTTGTTCGTGGGCGAGGTGGTGCAGGCGATTACAATCCCGATGAGGTGCTGGAAACCGAAGAGTGCGAGGGGGAGCACAACGCCTCCGGACGCGGGGATGGGGACGAAATAGTCGGGAACAGTCGTACCCACGGTAACGTCCCCCGCCGCTTTGTCGAAGATTTGCAAAAACGCTTCCGCGGCGGTTTGGTTCACCACAACGAGACCGTGGAGCTGGCATTGGGACGCCGAAACGGTGACTTTGGTCGCGGCTACAGACGCTTTCGAAATCGGCTTGGGGATAGAGACGAAATTCATCGTGTAGGACTCCTGCTACTATTTTAGCCTAATGTCCTCAACCCGCGCTTCCACGCGTTCCAACGTCCGCAGAATCAACTCGTCCCGGACCTTCGCGGCGAGTTGCTCGGCGATCACGGTGTGGAGCATGGTGCGGGCGGGCGCGACGCGTTTCTCCACGATCTCGTCGAATTTGAGTTCCCAGAACGACGGGGGTTTCGCGCCCGACGAATCGCCCGTGGAGTGGCCGTTTCCCCCGTTCCCGCCGTTCCCGTTCTTCTTCACCAACCCGAGCTTCTGCGCGGCCCATACGCCGATGCCGGTGAGGAAGGCGACGGCGAGGATCGTGGCGGGCAGGAACGACCAGTCTTTTGGATTCACGGGGAGTTGCAACGATAGTGGGAGCACTCCACTAGTTTACGCGGTGCGGAGCCGGCGGCGCAGGAAACGCGGGCCGAGTGGAACACGATAATGGTCGAGTCTAATCGCATTCGTGTAAAGCGGCACCGGTGCGTAAGTGCCGACGAGAAACAGCGCCAGGGCGATCGTGCAGGTGGTGGGGTAGATCGAACCGTAGAACTCGGGCCACGCCGCCGCGACAATCTGCCCGCTCGCCCACAGCATCACGCCCGCCCACGTCGCTTTTGGCAGCCAATGCCCACGGGTGGCGTAGGAAACGACCGCGGAGAACAATCCGAGCGAACCACAAAACACCGCGAGGAAGTATTGGCGGCGGTGAGCGTAGAGCCACACTTCGGTGGTCGCGAAGACCGCAAGAATAAGCGTCGTGAGCCAGTAAAGCCCGGAGAGCGAACGGAAGTGCCGGGGCACAAACACAAAGAGCAGTAGGACGTAAGTGACGGAATGTCCGAGCCAGTAAATCACGTTCCACGCGGCAAGGTGGCCGCAGAACACTGCGGCGATGTCCAATGCCAACTGCCACGCGACGAACGCTCCCAACGTGACGTTCTGCCCTAAAGCAAGACGCCGGAGACATAGAATCTCCAGCGCCAGGCCCACCAACCAAATTGTATTTTCGAGAATCATTGTTTACTGGCCAGGCGGTTTGGGCGGAGGAGAGCTTTCCCAGTTGCCGAGGTCGGCGGGCGGTTTTGGGGCGGGAGCGCCCTCTTCACCTTTCGGTTTCTCATCGTAAGATTCGGACATTTCGGTATGACTCCATTATGAATTGTGCTACTTGACGTGATTGTTCCACAACCACCGGAGGAATTGGACGAGGAACGTGAACCCGACGCCGATTCCCGACGCTTTCCAAATCGAAATGTTTTTCGCGGCGGACTCGCGCTCGCGGGTGCGCTCGGCTTCGAGCTGTGCCACTCGCTCCCGTAACTCCGCTATCGCTGCGGCGAACTCAATCTCGACGCGATCGGTCATTTGCGTGCGCTGGCCCTCCGAACGCGTGGTTGCGGTACAAAGATAGTATATCCTAAATCCCTTGACAAGATTCTAAGAAAATTGTAGGCTATTTCTTATGAACGAGATTGACAAAATCCGCCAAAAATTCGATAGATTCGTTGTCAAGAATCCTGATGGATGCTGGAGTTCACGGCGCGTTCGAAGAGTTGGATACTGGCCAATGACCATTGGATACCGCACAAAAATGTTGGCCCACCGCGTGTCTTGGTTAATTCACAATGGCCCGATTCCAGAGGGTCTGTTCGTCTGTCATCATTGCGATAATCCTCATTGTACAAGGCCGGATCATCTGTTTCTCGGTACGGCAGCAGATAATACTCGTGATATGTTATCTAAAGGAAGACATTCTTCTCAGCGCAATTCCTCACGATTCAATCCCATAAAGTCTATTCGAAAGACAATTTGGTGGCGAGAATATGATCTCGCGCTTATTAAAGACCTTAAAAAACATGGTCGTTTGACTTTTACAGATGTAGTTCGAAAAGCTGTTCAATTACTTCATGAAAAGGAAATACAAAGCATGACTAAAACAATACTCGTAGTAATCCTTTGCATTGCGGCGTGCAGTTGTGGCGCCCAGGTAGTATTGCCGCAGGACGGTGGAGGCGGCCCCGATCCCACGCCCACGCCCACTCCCGTCGCCACTCCAACCCCCAACCCCAACTTCGTCCCCCCGCAACCGCTCACCTGCACGGGGGATATTCTTGTCGGGGGCGGCCAGCAATGCACGTTCAGCGATGGTGTGTCGTTCTACCGCGCCGATCAGTTCTCGGAGGCGATTGGCGCGGACGGACACGGCACGTTTCAGATCATCAGCGAGGAGGGGTTTAACGGGACCGCGCTACACCAGGTCACGTTCACCTTTCCTGTTCCAATCCACCTTCTCGAAATCCACGGCACTGGCAGCATCGATTCGTGGTGCAACAACAACGGGGTGGTGACGACGTGGGACTCGAACGCGCCGGACGGCACGATCGGACATATTGTCGGAGGGAAGAACTTCTTTTTCAACTCCGGCGACACGGTGTCGTATGTGATCCCCCAAACCGTGTTCCCTGCGCCCATCCCCATCGCGGCGTTGACGCAAAACGTCTTCGTCGATTTGTGTGCGGGCTCAACCGTCCATTGGGTCCTATACGGGTCGTTTTAACGCGCTTTATTAACCCGGGCCGTCCTTCGGGGCGGCCTTACACTCCGCCGCAAAAATACCCGACCCCATAAGTATTCCCCGCAACGAGCGCAACCGCGTTGTTGTCCCAGTTCATCACCGCACTCGCCGTCCCGTACGTTTGCTGCAATATCGACGCACGGGCGTTCCAGGTCGTCCCGCTCTGCCCCGGCTGCATAAAGCACATCGCCCGGGTGCTGCCGTATTTTGTGGCGAAGGTGAGGGTGATGGTGCCTGTTGATGCTGGCCCCGCTCCCGCCGCGTTAATCAGCAACAACCCCATTTGGTCGGTTGCGGCCGGAGCGAACGTGCACGTGGCGGACGCTCCCGCTCCCGTAACGGCGCAAGAAGTCGGCGCGGTGCTTTGGAAATTAACGTGGCATTGTGCGCCGACGTTGCGGATGCAGTTGAAGGTTCCGGAGTCCGAGTAGACTGGAGTGTCTGTGTCCGTGGCCCGCACTACTTCGTTATTCGACGAACTCGCGCCGAACACCACGTCCTTCGCTCCGGCGCCACCCGCTAAAAGGTCCGTCTCCATATGGATATCGTTGTAGAGATTCGTGCCGCCGAAATTAATCGCAGTGATCCAATTAGTCGCGGTGCCGCCGTGGAAGAAATTGCTTTTCGCAGTGCCTTCGAAATCGATCCCGATTGAGGCGGCGAGGGGCGTTGCTTGGCCCAGCAACCGCATCCCTCCGAAATCATTCTCCCGCATATTACCGTTTAGCTGTAACGCGATCTTCGGGAAGAAAATATTGACATTCGCGATCGTGTTCGCCCCGCTTGTGGCGCTGCCGTCCGCGCTGGTGCAATCGCTGAAACGAATCCCGATTTGGCTCTGTGAACCGTTCGTCGCCTGGATCGACACGTCCCGAATCTCACTGTGGTCCAGGCACCACGTATCGATGGCGATAGCGTTGGTGCCCGCGCCGCTTATGTCCACGGTGATGCCGCGCAGAGTGAGTGATTCCACACCGAGAGTGCCCGCGGACGAACTCGCTAAAATCGCGTTCCCGGAACCCGTGTAGGTGAATTTCACGGGATGGGACACACGGCTGTTTACTACGTCCCCCAGGCCACCATATGCGTACGGCCCTACGATAAACGCTCCGTTAACGCCGTCGTTGACGACAACGCCGAACGCGCCGGTGATGGTGGCGGGTCCGTTGAAGCGAAACCCCGCGCTGCTTTTACTGAGCACTAAATTCGCGGCGAGGGTTTCGGAATAATTCGGCGGGACCACGCACACGCCACCGGTTGACGGAATGTCCGCGTAACAACCTGCGAGGGTGGTGTATTTGATGCCGTCAACCCAGAGAACGGAATCGAAACTATACGCTTTGATCTGGTTCTGGCCGAGAACCGCGGTGACGTTGCCGGTTGCGGTTAGGGAAGTGGTGGTGGCGGCAGCGGGCGTGGACGCTCCTAACGAACCATTCAACGCCCCACCGCTGGAATTTAGCGTCGTGGCGTTCGCGGTCGTGAGCGTGGTTGTGCCGGAAAGCGTGGGGTTGCCCGAGTAAGAACCGTTCAACGTGCCGCCGTTGAGCGTGGGCGAGCCCGAAAACGCCGGGTTGCCGCCGTACGTGCCGTTTAGCGTGCCGCCGTTTAGTGTCGTGGTCGCCGCGCTTACGGTAAGCCCCGGGAATGTCCAGGGTTGGGTGGCAGGAGAGTTCCCAGCGTCCACGCGCATGTACACGGCGTCGGAGAGAGTGGGCGTGATGAGCGGTGTGACGTTCGCCATTATTTTCGTATTAGATTTTCTGCGCCGTCCGCCAGCAGAAATTGATACAACCCGTCCGCCACGGGCATCCCGTTGTAGAGCCACGACACCGAATAAAGCGTGGTGTTGAGCACGCCTCCAGTTCGAATTTGATCGTTCGCGTAGGCGGTCGTGGAGAAGTGTCCGCTTCCGTCCGGCGTCACGCACGCGTTCTGCGGCACAATCACGCCCACGCCGGCAACAACGGCGTCGCCAACCGTCTGCCCAGTCGCGTCCACCAACGCCAGGCACAGCTTAATTTTGCTTGATTGTGCGTCCGCAAGGATGGATTTGGCGTCCGCGGTCACCGTGACCGTTTGACTCCACCCCAACGCGCTAAACAGCAGCAGTATCGGAACTAGAATTCTTCGTTTCATTTTGATTTTGCGCCTTATCGATTTTCTGGTCGCCGAACAAAAACACGCTCCCGGGTTGGTGCTTCGACGCTTCGTAGCCGTCGTAGCCCGCTTCAAGTAAAGCGTGCTCGGCGCTATTCGCGGCGAGCGCCTTCGCCATCGCCGGATCCACACCGTTTGCCACGTTCTCTTTGAATGATTGCGTGAGCGCCGTGGCCCACATCGCCCTCGCCGCCCCATCAATATCCGCAATCGCCTTGTCACCCGAAATCCCGACTGCGTTCTTACGCGATGCGATGGAAGGATGGGCGACGTGTCCCGCATGGTAGGCATGGACGCCGCTGGGCGCCCCACGTCCGAGCTTCACACGGTGGGCGTCGGACGCTTGGGGCGAACTCCCCCGCCGGGCACCGTGCAGGACTCCGCCCGAAATATCGGAATCGGAAAAATGTACGCCTGAAAAGGGCGTCTTCGGGGGCGAGAACTCGCCCGTCCGCGCGAAATCCAAAGGATGATTGACACCAGGCATACTGTTAGTTTACAATGTTTCGAAACCATGAGAATATTGGATTTGTTTGGGGGAGAAGGTGGTGCGGCGATGGGCCTGCACCAAGCGTGTCCGAACGCCGAAATCGTAGGAGTCGATATAAAGCCGCAACCCCGTTATCCGTTCACGTTCGTGCAAGGCGATGCAATGACGTTCCCGCTCGAAGGATTCGATTTCATCTGGGCCTCTCCGCCCTGTCAAAAATATTCCGCCGCCACCCGCCATCTCGCAAAGGACACGCCGCGGTTAATCGAGCCCTTGCGCGAACGTCTTATCGCGAGCGGCAAACCATATTGCATCGAGAACACTCCGGGCGCTCCGTTGATAAATCCGATGACATT
>Ga0247688_1000200_pt1 | contig 23661 bp, 18 predicted proteins | sample CNK29_metaG_FD_182718 | JGI IMG/M metagenome (GOLD analysis project Ga0247688, IMG submission 182718) | Soil microbial communities from Purdue University Martell Research Forest, Indiana, United States - CNK29 | ecosystem: Environmental > Terrestrial > Soil > Temperate forest > Bulk soil... | reverse complement strand
GATCGTATTCGCGAAGAGTTGCGACAGTTGAATTCCAGTGGCGACGTCGGCCTGATCGTCGACGAGAGCCGGCGTTCGACGACCAAAACGCGCATCGTGGCCCACAGCCAATTGGTGGTGCGCGCCGATCGGGAATCACGTGGGCCGGTCAGTGCTCAACTCGAAGAGCAGATTATCGATCATCTCAAAGAAGGACTCGCGGAAGCAGACGCGTTTGTCGTGTCTGACTACGACAAGGGCGTCGTGACTCCGGGGATACTGCGCGCGGTCTTGCCGTTTGCCTATGAACGCGTGCCGGTTTTGATCGATCCGAAGTTGCGCAACTTCAACTCCTACCGGCCGGCGTCGCTCGTCACGCCGAACCATCACGAAGCGTTGCGCATGAGCGCCACGGAAGATCATTCTGACGACGGTTCGCACGACGCGGCGCGCATCATTCAACAGAAACTCGGTTGCGACGCAGTGCTGATCACCCGCGGCGATCGCGGCATGATGCTGCTCGAAGCGAATCGCTCTCCTGTTTACGTCAAGACGGCGGCGCGCGAAGTTTATGACGTGACCGGCGCGGGAGATACGGTGATCGCCGCGCTCGCGGGCGCACTCGCTTCCGGCGCGACGATGCTCGAAGCCGCGGCGTTCGCCAACCACGCCGCCGGCATCGTCGTCGGGAAAGTCGGCACTGCCACCGCCACGGCTGACGAGTTGATATCAGCGCTCGAGTGATTAGCCCACGAATTTATGATCGGCAAGACTCTTCACAACTATCGCATCACGGACAAGATCGGCGTGGGCGGTCAGGGAGCGGTCTACAAAGCGGTCGATAGCAAACTCGGCCGCACGGTCGTCATCAAGGTAATTCCCCCGGAACTCAGCGCGAAAGAGTCGAACCTCAAACGCTTCGAACGAGAAGCGCGCCTCGCATCGTCGCTGGACCACCCAAACATCTGCACCATTTTCGATCTCGACGAACAAGACGGCACGCACTTCATTGCGATGCAATACGTCGAAGGCAAGAACGTGCGCCAACTTGTCGCCGGACGCCCGCTCGAACTAAAAACCGCGGTCCTGATCGGCCTGCAAGTCGCCGACGCACTCGCCGCCGCACACAGCCGCGGCATCATTCATCGCGACATCAAATCGGGCAACGTGATGGTCACGTCGACGGGCCAAGTGAAAGTGCTCGACTTCGGCCTCGCCAAACTCCTCGATGACGATCGAGCCGCGACCTCCGGCATTCATCACACTGAACTGACTGAAGTCGGCGTGCCTTACGGAACCGCGACCTACGCGGCGCCCGAACAAGCGCGCGGCGATCGCGTCGATAAGCGTGCCGACATCTTTTCCCTGGGCGTGCTGCTTTACGAGATGCTCACCGGCACGTGGCCGTTTCGCGGCAAGACAACGATCGACGTGCGTCACGCGGTGCTGCACGATCCGCCGCGCCCGATTTCCGAGTTGCGCACGCACCCGATCCCGCCGCGTCTGCAACAGATCATCGATCGCGCCTTGGAAAAGGAACCGAAGGATCGTTTCCAGAACATGGAAGACTTTCGCAACGAGTTGCGCCAAGTGCTTCAGGAGATCGACGCGGGCTCAGCGGCGTTTCAAAGCGTTGCGCCGGAACCGCCCCGCCATCTGGCGGGCGCGAATCCCGTCTCGCGCGCCGTGCGTTGGCTGAAGGCGATTACGCGCACCGATGCGCCGACAAGTTCGCCGCGTTTCGCGAGCGGGTCGAGATCGGGTATTCACGAGAGCCCAAGCACAACCGTCGCCGATCAGGAAAAGAAGAGCCTCGCGATTCTCTGCTTCCGCAATTTGAGCAACGATCCGGCGTCGAGCTTTTATGAGTTCTCGCTGGCTGACGCCGTGATTACGGAACTGGCGCGCGTGCGTTCGCTGGTCGTGCGGCCTTCGTCGGTGATTGCGCGTTACCAGGGACAGCAACGCGATCCGAGAGAAATCGGCCAGGAGTTGAGCGTGAATGCGGTGCTGACGGCGGGCTTTATTCACGCGGGCGAACGGATCCGCGTGACGGCGCAACTGATTGACGTCGCTTCAGGCGAATTGTTGTGGAGCGACCGCATCGATACGGCCGCGTCCGACATCATCGTGCTGCAGGACACGATCGCGCAGCGCATCGTTGAAGGCCTGCGTGTTGAATTGAGCCCGGCCGAACAATCGGGCATGGCGACAGCGACAACGCAGAATCCTGCAGCGTACGAGCAATATCTGCGCGGACGCGATCTGTTTGCGCGCTTCATCTTTCGCACTTTGTCGCGCGAAGACTGCGACGCTGCGATCGAGCGCTTCGAACGCGCGATCGAACTCGATCCGAATTTCGCGCTGGCTTACGACGGCGTCGGCGCTTGTTACGTGAATCGCGTCTTCAAAGGCTTCGGCGGCGCGGAAGATTACGAACGCGCCGAAGATGCTTTCAACAAAGCGCTCGCGATCGATCCAAACATCTTCGAAGCCCGCATGCTGATGGTTTTTGTTTACCTTTGGCGCGGCCGGAAAGAGAAGGCGTGGGAAGAGGTGAAACGCGCGCGCCGCGAAGCGCCAAACGAACCGGTGGTACATTTTGTGAAAGCAATGTTGCATCGTCTCGACGGCGAATATGGCCGCGCGCTGAGCAGTTACGATCGGCTCGTGCGTTTGGACCCGGCCGCGCACGTGGTGGCGAGTTACAGCCGTGCGCTCGTTTACATGTACCTGGGCCAGTTTGAAGACGTGTTTCGCCAGCTCGACAACGCCGGCGAGCCTGACAACGCGCTGGTGCAAACTTTTCGCGCACTCGCTTTGTATTACACTGCTCACACTGACGAGGCAGCGGCGTTGATGCGCGGCGTCGTCGAGAAGCATCCGAACATGCACGGCATTCGGCCGTTCCTGGCGATGTTTCTGAGCGCGCAAGGAAAGCACGACGAGGCGCTCGCGCAACTCAACAGCGACGTGAAACGCAACGGCGAAGTCGATGCGGACATCAGTTATTCGATCGGTTCGGTCTACGCGCTCGAAGGTTTGCACGGCGATGCGTTTGAGTGGCTAGAGCGATCGCTTGGGCTCGGCAACGCGAACCGGCCGTGCTTTGAGAACGATCCGAACCTGAATTCAATCCGTAATGATCCGCGTTTTACTGACTTGCTGAAAAGAATATGAACAGACCAAGACGACTAGTTTCGCTGTTCCTGATCTTAATTTGTTCGGTAGGTGCCTTTGCACAGACCGCGGCGCCGAAGACCGTTGCTGAGTTACAAACACGGATTTCGCAGATATTGGCCAAGCCCGAACTCTCGTCCGCGATGGTTGGGATCAAGGTCGCTTCTCTCGACACCGGCCGCGTGTTGTTCGAAGAGAACGCCGCGAAACTTCTGCGCCCGGCGTCGAACATGAAGATCTACACGGTTGCGGCCGCGCTCGATCGCCTGTCGCCTGATTACCGTTTCAACACGTCAATCTTCGCGGCGGCGCGTCCGGATTCTGCCGGCATCGTGCACGGCGATTTGCGAATCTACGGCCGCGGCGATCCGTCGATCGCGGCGCGTTTCAACAACGGCGACTATCTCAAAGGCATCGACGATCTCGCTGCGCGCATCGTCGCGGCTGGCGTGAAAAGAGTCGAGGGCGATCTCGTCGGCGACGAGACTTACTTTGTTGGGCCGAAATACGGTTCGGGTTGGGAGTGGGAAGATCTGACGTGGTACTACGGCGCTGAAGTCACGCCGCTCACGATCAACGACAATGCGCTCGACCTGTTCATCAAACCCGGACCCGAGGTCGGGCAGCCGGCGCTGATCACGACTGGTCCGCCGGATCCGTTGCTCACGGTCATCAATCGAGTCACGACCTCCGCTAAGGGGCTGCGCCGCGAGATTTCGATTCATCGCGGGCTTGGTGAAAACACGATCACGATCACGGGCAGCATTCCGTTTGACGATCGCGGTTACACGGGCGGCATTGGCATCTCGCATCCGGCGCTGCTGTTTGTTTACCTGTTGCGCAATTCGCTGGCGCAGAAGGGCGTGGTGATCACGGGCAAGTCGCGTGTGACCGGCGAAAATGTCTTCTCATCTGTTTCGTCCGCGGCTGAACAAGAGGTCGCTTCACTGCAGTCTCCTCCTTTCAGCGTCATCGCTGCCCAAACATTAAAGCCGAGTCAGAACCTGTACACCGAACTGATTCTCCGCACGCTTGGGAAAGCAGCGCCTGGTGTGCCGGCGACGCCAATTACCAATCCGACTTCCGAACAGCTCGGGCTTGAAGCCGTCAAGACGTTTCTGAAGACGACGGGGATTCGGCCGGACTCGCTCGTGCTCGACGACGGTTCCGGACTTTCGCGGGGCGACATGGTGACGGCGGAAGCGTCGGTGCAGTTGTTGACGTTCATGAGCAAGCATCGTTATGCGACTGTATTCCGCGACGCATTGCCGATCGCCGGCATCGATGGCACGTTGCGAAATCGTCTGAAAGGGACAGCGGCGGAAAATAACTTGCGGGCGAAGACCGGGTCGTTGAGTTCGGCGGCGAGTTTGGCTGGTTATGTGACGACGGCTGCCGGTGAGAAGCTCGCGTTTTCGATCATGGTGAACAACTACTCGCGCGAGGTCGACCCGCGCGCCGCTTGTATCGATCCTATCGCTGTGTTGCTCGCGTCGTTCAGCGGCAAACCCGAGCTAACCAATGCCTCCTCGATTCACTAAGTTTCATGGGCTCGGCAACGACTATCTCGTAATCGAAGCCGATCAACTCGCCGGCATTTCTGACATCGGCGATTTCGCCCGTCGCATCTGCAACCGCCACTACGGCGCGGGCGGCGACGGCATCGCCATCATCTCCCAATCACAAACTGACGACGCTGATTTCAACTGTCGCATCTTCAATCCCGACGGCAGCGAAGCTGGACTCTCCGGCAACGGAACGCGTTGCGCCGTCGCGTATCTCTACCACGCGGGCCGGTGGTCGAAAGACGAACTGCGCCTCAGCACGCGAACCGGTTTGAAGCGCTATTTCCCGCGCGGCGAAATCGGCAGGGGCAAGTATCTCTTCGAGTCAGAACTCGGCCGGCCGAAGTTCGACTCGCCTTCGATTCCCATGTCGATCGCTCCGCCACTCGATCAGGTGATCGGCTACGTTCTGCCCGTCGACGGCGAACCAGTCGTCGTCACTGCGATGCAAATGGGCAATCCAAACTGTTGCATCTTCGTTGACGACTTCGACGCGCTGAACTGGCGTCGCCTCGGCAAAACGATCGAGAACCATCCCCAGTTTCCCGATCGCACGAACGTGGTGTTCGTCCGCGTGCCTGATCGAACACTGATCGAACTTCGCATTTGGGAACGCGGCGTGGGTGAGACAACTGCTTCCGGCACGTGCTCCTGCGCCGGTGCCGTCGCCGCGATGGTCAACGAGAAATCCGATCGCGACGTGCGCGTCGTGATGGAGGGCGGCGAGGTGCGGATCCACTGGCGACCTGACGGCGAGGTTGTGATCACGGGAACCGCTGAATTAGTCTATAGCGGCGATTGGTTGTCTTAATAAACCAGAGTTCTTTCATGACCAGAGTTCTTTTGAAAGTCCCCCGATGCTTAAGACTCTCTCCTTCATTTGTCTTCTGGCCGCATTGTGCTGTTTCTCCGCTTGCGGTCCAAAGGTAATCACCGAAACGAAGGCCACGCCGGCGCCGCCATCACCACCCAAGCCGCCGACTTCGATTCCTGCGTGGCTCGGCAATCCGTCGCGAAACTTCTACGGCACCGGCCCGTGGTCGCAGGATAAACTCGAAATCGTTTGGCAGTTTGAAACTAAGGGCATCAGCGGCCAGTTTCATAAGGATCCGTGGGGCGGCTCGAGTTGGCCGGGACAGCCGTCGGTCGACGCGCAGCACGTCTATTTCGGCTCCGCTGACGGACGTCTTTATTGTCTCAACCTGAGCGACGGCAGCCTCGTCTGGAGTTTCAAAGCTGAAGACAGTTTGAAATCGACGCCGACGATCGCCGGCGATCGGTTGATCGCGAGCGGGCTCGATCACTACGTTTACTGCATCAACATTCATGACGGTTCGTTGATTTGGAAGTACAAAACGGGATTCGAGGTTGATTGCTCTTCAGCGGTGGTCGGCGACCGCGTCTATTTCGGCGGTGAGGATCATATCTTCTATGCGCTCAACCTCGCGGACGGCGCGCTCGTTTACAAAACCGAACGGCTCGGGTCGATGGAAGGCAGTTTCTCGATCGACAACGGCCGCGTTTACGTCGGCACGGAGCAAGGCGATCTGTTTTGCCTGAACCTCGCCGACGGCTCGACGATCTGGAAAGCACGGATAGGCGCCGATTCCGATTCGACTCCGGCGGTCGCGGATGGTTTCGTTTACACGGCTGCGGAAAACGGCGTTGTCTACTGTTTTCGCCAAGCGAACGGCGAACTCGTTTGGAAATACCAGGCGCTCGGCGGCACAACCAAAGACCGTGCCGGTTTTTGGGCGAGTCCGATCGTTGCGAACGGAAGAGTCCATATCGGATCGAGCAACGGTTACCTCTATTGTCTCTCAGCCGATAAAGGCGAAGTTGTCTGGAAGTTCAAAGCGCACGGGCCGATTTGGGGCACGTCGCCGATTATTGACGGCCGGGTAATCTTCGGCGACAAAGCCGGATGGCTGCACTCGATCAAGGCTGAAGATGGAACACCGATCAGCGAGTTGAAGATCGGTGATAATATCAACGCCACGCCGGCAGTTATCGGCGGACGCATTTATATCGGCGCATTCAATGGGAAGCTTTATTCGCTGAAGTAATCTTGCTCGTTTATCTCGTCGACAACACGATTGACGGCCAGGGCGCCAGCCCGCGAGAGATTCGCGCGGTGCTCGCCCGTTTGGTTCCCGGCCTGGAGATTCTCACCGAACCGTTTCACAGCGTTTCGCTCGAGCGAGTCCGCAGCCTAAAGCCGTCGCACATCATCCTGAGCGGGCAGAGTCATCCGTGGGACAAGTACACGCCGGAGTCGTTGGCGGGAGTGTTTGACGTGATCAAGCGCGCGAGCCAGCCGATTCTCGGCGTGTGTGGCGGGCACCAGCAGATCGCGCTCGCTCACGGGTCGGAGGTCGGGTTGATGGAACGGCTCGAGCCGGGTGAGGGGTACGAGGGCGCGAAACGCGAGCGCGGTTTCTTTCCCATTGAAAACACCGGCGAGGGGCTGTTCAAAGACTTGCCTTCCACGATCACCGTCTGGCATTCGCACTGCGACGAGGTGAAGCAGTTGCCCGACGGATTCCGCCGCACTGCTTACAACGAAACCTGCGCGATTCAGGCGATGCAAGAGAAAGGACGGCGTGTTTACGGCGTCCAGTTTCATCCGGAGTTGTTTGACGAAGACCGCCCCGAGGGTCGTCACATCGTGCAGAATTTCCTTACGCTGTAAGCCTCCTGCAACGTAAAAAGAATCTCGCGACCGTCCGTTTTTCGTGGCATATCTCACAGAATAAACACGCTTTGGCTGGACTCACTTGGATCCGTGTGCTAGCCTTCTTTCCGGAACAACGAGCTTATTGCTCGTTTTTTAGTTTTAGCTAAACAGCACTTTCAGCGCACCGCATCAAGGATGCAAGCCCCCAACCTCGGCTGACGTCAACAGACTCCTAGAGCCAGGGGACGAGTCATAGGAAAGAACGGACTCGCGCAGGACGCTGAAGGTCAGGCAATAAAAAAGGGACAGGAGACCCGATTTGAAAGTTTATTCAATCTTCAGCGGAAGCGCGTTGATCGGTGCTGCGCTTCTCAGTAGTTCTTTAATTTTTTCCGCTCGTACTCTCTCAGCGGAAACGCTTCCCTCCCCGACTCAAGATCCCGGCAAATCAAGTTCAACCGCAGACGCCACTGCGCCGGTTGCGCTGGCGCTTCCTGCTCAAGGCGACCTCGGTGAGCGAATCGCCACCGAAGAGAATTACGTCGTACCGCCAGCGTCTTACCTGGCAACCGCCTACAGTTTGCGCGGCCGAACCGCGAGCGGACAGATGGTTTCGAAAGGCATCATCGCCGCGGATCCGCGTTTCTTGCCGTTGGGCTCGCGCGTCAGGCTCGAAGCCGGTACTTACAGCGGTGAGTACGTCGTGGCCGATACCGGCACGATGGTACGTGGGCGCAGAATCGACATTTGGACGCCGACTTCCCGCGAAGCAATGCGTTTCGGCAAACGCCTCGTCAGGCTCACTGTGCTGAGCCTCGGCGGCCGCCGCACAGCAACCGCTCACTAAATCAGAATCCAAGCACGTCTGTGTCTATCTGTGGCTGAAACACAGATCTGCACAGGCATGCTAAGATTCGGGAAATGTCTGAACAATCTTCCGGGACGCAAAGCAAGCAGGTTCCGTTTGCTGAACCCCTCGTCGAGGTTAGGCGAGGAGGACTGACCGAGTCGCGTCATCGCGGCCACGTCGTCGCGGTCGAGCCCGACGGCAACATCGTCGCGTATCTCGGCGCGCCGCAGACGGTCACCTTCCTGCGATCTTCAGCCAAGCCCTTTCAAGCCTTGCCGTTGTTAACTTCCGGTGCGGCCGAACATTTTGGTTTTACGGATCAGGAAGTCGCGCTCGCTTGCGCGTCGCACAACGGCGAAACGATTCACACTGAAATAGTCGCCTCGATGTTGCGAAAGATCGGCCTCGGGCCGGACGCGCTGAAGTGCGGCGATCACGAGCCGTACGGCGTAGAAGCCGCAGCCGCGCTACGTGCACGTGGTGAAGCGCCGACCGCGCTTCATAACAACTGTTCAGGCAAACACGCGGGCATGCTGGCGGTTGCACTTCATCTTGGCGCGCCCGTCGAGACTTATTACAAACCCGAAAACCCGGTGCAGATCGCAATCGCCAAAGCGGTCGCGCAGTTCTCGGATGTGCCGGTGGAGGATCTCGCGGTAGGCACGGACGGCTGCTCGGTCCCGGTGTTTGGGATCACGGTCAAGGCGATGGCGCTCGCTTACGCGCGGCTGGTTTCGCCGCCGGCGAGCTTCGATGAAGCGACGCGAAACGCGTGCAGCCGAATCGTCCACGTGATGAGCACCTATCCGGAGTTGATCGGTGGCACATCCGATCGACTCGATACGGAAATCATGCGCGCCGCACCGGGAAGGCTGATTTCGAAAGTCGGGGCCGAAGGTGTTTACACCGCTGGAATCAAACCAAGCGAAAAGTGGCCGCAGGGGTTGGGAATCGCCTTGAAGATTGAAGACGGCGAAAACCACCGCGCGCGTCCGACAGTGGTGATCGAAGCGTTGCGCCAGCTCGGCGTGCTGCGTGATGAGTCACTTGAAGCCGTGGCGAAGTACGCATTCTTTCCGATACTGAACCGACCCGGCGATGTCGTCGGCGAAGTCCGCGCGGAGTTTGAGTTAAAGAAGCCGGGACACTAAAACAATGACGCCCGAACTGCGCGCGCTTTTTCCCATCACCAAACGCGCGGTCTACCTGAACCACGCCGCGGTCTCACCGCCGCCAACCACGACCATCCAGGCGGTTGAAGCGCAACTCAGAGACGTCCACGAAAACGGCTCGATCAATTTTCGCGATTGGCTCGACGTGAAAGAACGTGCGCGTGCGCTGCTGGCCCAACTCCTCGGCGCACGACCCGAGCAGGTCGCGTTTGTGCGAAACACGTCAGACGCGCTCTCGACCGTCGCGAACGGCCTGTCGTGGAAAGCCGGCGATAACATCGTCATGTTCAGCCGGGAGTTTCCGTCGAACATTTACCCGTGGCTGCGCATTCGCGACGTTTTCGGAGTTGAAGTGCGGCTGTGCGAAGAGCGCAACGGCCGGATCGATCTGAACGAGTTCGAGAGTTTGATCGATCAACACACGCGGGTAGTGGCGCTTAGCCACGTGCAGTTTGCGTCGGGTTTTCGCGCTGATTTGGAACGAGTCGGCCGCGTTGCGCGCCGGCATGATGCGCTGTTTGTGGTTGACGCGATTCAAGCGCTGGGCGTGGTGCCAACGGACGTCGAAGCGGAACTGGTGGACGTTGCGGCTGGCGCGGGACACAAGTGGCTGCTCAGTCCGGAAGGCGTCGGTTACTTGTATCTTTCGGATCGAGCGCGCGAGCGAATTCAACCGACGCTCGTCGGCTGGGTGAGTGTTCCGAATCCGGATGACTATCCAAACTTCGATCAAGGCTGGAACCGCGGCACGCTAGCATGGGAAACGGGTACTGGTCCAGCCGCATTGTTCTACGGCTTGAAAGCGAGCCTCGAGCTGCTGCATCGATATGGTCCAGCGCGCATCGCCGCGTACCTTGAAGAGGTGACGGACCATCTGTGCGACGGTGTACGAATGAAGCCGTACGAGATCGTCAGTTCACGCACGCGCGGCGAGAAATCTCACATTGTTTGTCTTCGTCACACCGGCGGCATCTCGGCAATGTCGCTCTACGCGCGTCTCAAGCAGAAAAACATCATCACTGCACCAAGAGGTGATCGCCTCCGGATCGCCCCACACCTCTACAATAGCGCCGCTGAAATCGATCAACTCATCGATGCGCTACCTTGAGCGAGCGATTATCGTCCGGTTGTACGGTAGGCCTTGCATCGAACGCGTACAAGATTGACGGCAGATCCTCGTCGCAAATGACCGAAGCTTTGCAAAAGCGTGCATCAGATAAGTGGCACGGTCATTGCCAAAAGAGGAAACAGAACAAGAAGGGTAGATAAGGGTAAATCGGGTCAGGCTCAGAAAACTGCGGTGAGTGGAGGCTTTGGGGGAGGCATCCTCTCACAGATATTACAAGCAGGCGTTGACTCTTTTGGGGGAACGGAGTAGCGGCTGTGACGCAGTAGAAGAGCAATAATAGCGGTGCTGCTGGTTGTCGTCTTGACGGGGCTTGGGGGAGCCTCCCAAGAAAAATCAGCAGCCCGCAATTTTTTTTATTTGCGTTTATCAGCGGTAAGTTCGTCGAGGTTCAAGCGCATCATCCCGCCCGCATCCGAGTACGCGGTAACAGCCTTCTGGTGAGAGCGCCTATAGTTGAACAGCAGCGCGCCAATCAAGCCGCCAATTCCTAAACAGCCAATCAGCGCATAACCAGAAGCCTTCAGTACGGACACAAGAACGCCGAGCGTTGTGTCGATGTAACGCTCCTCGGCCTGACGCCAAATGTTCGGGTTGTCGCCGAGCCATGAGACGACCTGTTCGTAATGCACCTGGTCGATCAACTGTTTGGCGGTCTGTTCGTCAGGCGCGTCGAAAACGAAGACGGAATAGTTGCCAACGCGCCGGTAAGCCGACGGCGCCGGCTGGCCCAGCTTCCAAAGCTCCTGAATGCGCGCGACGATGCGTCGGTCGTTTTCGGTGGCGAGTTGTGGCGTATTGAACTCGATGAGCAGAACTTTGCTCGAGCCGATCATCGCGAAAACTGCATCCGCATTTCCGTCGCCGTTAACGGCAGTAAGAACAGCTTGCTGCGGTGCGAGCGACGTGAGGTTAGTGACGCTGTTGAGAAAGACGGCGTTCTTCTTTGCCTCGTCCGGATTCGGCAGATGCTGAATGAGAACAGGAATCTCGGCGTCGCCTTTGTCCAACGTCTCACTCAGCGACTGCGCCAGGGCGCGCAGGTTCGCGGACCCTTCGCCAGGTTTCAGGCTCGTGACGGTTACAAAATTCGCACCTTTGAAAAAAACGACTCGATCCCTGGTAGAAAATCCTGCGGTGCCGATTTCGTTTCCAATCTCGACGGGCTCCGTCTGCCGGCTCTCGGCCGCCGCGAGGCTCAGCGCCTCATACGCCTTCGCATCTGACGCCGACTCAACCAGCTTAACCGCGAACCGCTCGCCGTTCGCGGCGACATACTCCGCCTGATCTTTGTCGGATTTGACCTGCTTGAACTTTCCGGCCTGCGCCGGCAAAGCGAATAAAAGTATTGCTGAAATTAGTACCTTGATAAACACAGCTTCAGTTTAATGCCAGCGTCGGAGTTCGCGCAAAAGAAGGTCGGCATAGTGACGGGGATTGCTGATGTTGTGCATAACGATCGAGCCGCCGATCTCGCTCGCGTTGTCGACGACCAGATCGCCGAAGCCGAAGATGCGTTGCGGAATGCTGGCGGAGACCGTCACGTCCTGCACTTTGCTCAAAGGAATGTTGCGCGTGGTGCGCGCCACCAGCCCGGTGTCGATCTGGAGTTTTGCGTCAGTCACGGTGTAGCGAATCATGTTGCGGCGGATGTGGTAGTAAGCGGGAATCAGCAGCAACGCCAGCGCGAGCGGGATCGAGATCGACGCCGGAACGTTGAGGCTCGCGAGCAGAAACACCAAGGCGATGCCGCCGAGAACCGCCAGCGCGTAACCGGCTTTAATGAAGATCATCGTTGGCCGCACTGTGAAAATCGTGTGTTCCAGATCAGAGTCGCCGGGGATCTCCAGCGCGCGCGATTGCAGCCGCGCGATGCGTGTTTGTTCGGGATCCACTGGCGCACCGCAGTTCGAACAAAATCGCACGCTGGGGGTCACGTATGCTCCGCAAGCCGAACAGGTCATCTGTTTCTCACCTTCACAAATCCGTGTTAATCCGCGGCCAAGTGTAATACAAAACGAGGCGGTCACCAGCAAAGGTTCCGCCCCGGCAGGATTCTTCTTGTACTTGGCTTACTGGCTGACTAACTGGAGCCGGCCGTCCGGAAGGCGAGCCATGAACACGCTGCGCTCGTAAACATTCAGAGGCGTCGCGTTCTTTTGCTTCAACGCCGCCACCTCATCTTTCGAGAGACGGCTCGCGTTAGCGGCGGCTTCTGGATCGCGGATCAGGCTGTAGCGCCGGCCGATGCGCCGCACGTATTCCTGCGTCTCGCTGTAGGGCGGGACCTTGAAGCCGTACTTCATCACGGCGCCTTCGCCCGCGTTATAGCCGGCCAGCGCCAGGCTTACATCCCCGTCGAACGTATCCAGCAGGAAACGCATGTAGCGAGCGCCGCCCTCGATGTTCTGTTTCGGATCCCAGATGTTGGTCACGCCAAATCTGATGGCCGTCGGCGGCATCAACTGCATCAGTCCGCGAGCGCCTTTGTACGACATCGCGCGCGCTTTGAAGCTCGATTCCTGATGCATGATGGAATAGAGCAGCAACGGGTCGACTGAGTTTCGCTTGCCGGATTCAACGATGAAGTTGTCGATGTCGGAATCGCCGGTGGTAAAGCCTCCGAGAGACGGGTTCATCGGCATTGAGGTCAGGCGGAGTAGGCGTTTGGGCCTGGGGTCGGCTTTGGGGGTATGAATCTGGACGGCGTTGGGCAGGTCAAAGTTGTCGATCTTATAGGTGGACGGGCTTTGAGCTCGCGCCGACACCGCGAAAAAGGCCAGGAAAAGGAGCAATGTCAGAGACTTTTGCATAAGTGTTTGGGCAAGCGTGAGGTAGAGTGATAGTACCACGCGGATCGCGGCGCTGCCAACAAGTTTGAACACAGATTTGACGGAAAAGGAGCAGCCTTGCCGAGGATATTGACAGCGGTTGTATGATAGGCGCGCTTTAACCACAAACCGCGCGCTTCAGCGCGCCTCACTAAAGGACGAAAAAACTGATGAAGAAATTCCTCATTCTCACACTGCTCTCGCTCTGTCTCTTCACGACCGGAGCGCTGGCTCAGACCGCAACCACGTCAACCGAAACCAGCACGAAACAGGCCAAACGCGGTCCTGTCTTTCGTGCTACCAAAGAACAGATCAACCAGGCCCAGGCGATTCTCAAGTCGCGTGGCTTCTATAACGGGGAGCAGATCGGAAAGCTCGACGAAGCGACCCGTGAGGGACTGCGCCGGTATCAGCAAGCCGAAGGACTGAAAGTTACCGGCACGCTGAACAAGATAACCCTGGAGAAAATGAACATCGCTCTCACTGAAAAACAGAAGAGCATGTAAGGCATAAGCCCAGCCACAGATTACGCAGATTCGTTATTTCATCGGTGTAATCTGTGGCTGCTAAGTGGCTATCAGGCGCTCAACGACCTCGTAGCTCTTCTCGAGCGCGGCATTGAGGTTCTCCGGCTGATTGCCTCCGCCTTCGGCCATATCGGCTTTGCCGCCGCCGCGTCCACCAACGATCGGCGCCAGCTCTTTGATAACTTGTCCGGCCGGAACCTTGCTCGTCAGATCGGAAGACGTGCGCACGATCAACGAGACTTTTCCGTCGCCGCTGCGCCCGAGGATTACCACGCCGGATTTGATCCGCGCGAGCAGTGTGTCTGAAAGTTGGCGCATGGCCGGCGCGTCGAGTCCACTCGCTTCGCGTGCGAGAACTTTCACGCCGGCGATCTCGCGCGACTCGTCGCCGTTGGTCGACGCTCCAGCGCTGCCGGTTGCGAGTTTCAGGCGCAGCTCGTCAGCTTCGCGGCGCGACTTCTTTAACTCATCCTGCAAGCGCGAAACTGTGTTGACCAATTCGCCGCGCGACGTTCGCAAGCCGCCGCTGAGTTCATCAACCAGCACCTCGGCTTCGCGAAATCTTTCGTAAGCGTCGGTGCCGGTGATTGCGCGGATGCGGCGCACGCCGGAGGCGATCGATTCGTCGCTAACGATCTTGAAGAGTCCGATGTCGCCGGTTGAATGCACGTGTGTGCCGCCGCAAAGCTCTTTTGAAAAGACGCCTTCGAGGCCTTTGATCGTCAGCACGCGCACCTTCTCGCCGTACTTCTCGCCAAACAGGGCCATCGCGCCGGAACGCATTGCTTCCTCAATCGCCATCTCGTCGGTGTGGACCGGCTCGTTGCGCAGAATGTGGTAGTTAACGAGGCGCTCGATCTCTTCCTTTTCCGCTTGCGTCAGCGGCTGATAGTGCGAGAAGTCGAAACGCAGATAGGTTGGCGCAACGACTGAGCCTGCTTGCTTGACGTGCGTGCCGAGCACTTCGCGCAGCGCGGCGTGCATCAGGTGCGTCGCAGTGTGATTGCGCCGCGTGGCGTCGCGCTTCTGCACATCGACTTCAGCGGAAACGACATCGCCAACATTAAAGCTGCCGTCGAGTATTTGTATCTTATGTGCGATCACACCCTGAACCGGTGAGTAAGTGTCATTAACAACAGCACGCGCACCAGATGGTCCAAGCAAAAAGCCAGTGTCTCCGACTTGTCCACCGCTCTCTGAATAGAAGGGCGTTCGATCCAATACTATTTCGCCGTCGATTAGTGCGACGACTTTTGCGTCAGAGACGTTCGTGGTCTCGTAGCCTTTGAACACGGATTTCGGTAATTTTTCGTAAACCGGATTCACGGCCGCTTTGGCCTCGTGTTTCGCAGTCGTGGTTGTTTGCTGAAGCTGTTGCAAGGCTTCGTCGAAGTCACGGTTGAATTCTTCTTCTTCTTCGATCGGAAATCCGCGCTCTTCAAGGCTTACACGGATCAGGTCGCGCGGCGTGCCGAACGTGTCGTACAGCCGAACGAGCGCTTTGAACTCCGGCATCGCGCCTTTAGTTGAGGCAAACAATTCTTCCAACTTGTTGAGCCCGACGGTCAACGTGGATCGAAAACGCTCCTCTTCGAGCCGTACCATCTTCTCGATGAAGTCGCGCTGCGTTTCCAGTTCGGGATAATTGTCGTGCATCAGGTCGACTACAAAGTCCGTCACCTGATTGAAGAACAGCCCTTCGAGCCCGAGGTTGTGATGGCCCTGGTAGATCGCGCGCCGCATGATTTTGCGCAGCACGTAATTGCGGCCTTCGTTGCCGGGCATAATGCCGTCGGCGATCGCGAACGCGGTCGCGCGTGCGTGGTCGGCGATCACCCGCATCGCAAAACCCTGCTTCGTTTCGGGTTCATAATGCCGGTCGGCGATCGTTGCGACGCGCTCGATGATCGGCTTGATCAGATCGGTGTCGTAGTTTGACTTGACGCCTTGCAAGACGACTGCGAGGCGTTCCAAACCGGCGCCCGTGTCGACTGAAGGCGCCGGCAACGGATCGAGTTTGAATTTTTCCGGACCGATTTCACTGCGATCGAACTGCATGAAGACCAGGTTCCAGATCTCCATGATCGTGTCACCCGGTCCATTCACGTTGGCTGCGCTGTTTTCCGGATCGTCGGGACTGGCACCCATGTAGTAGTGCACTTCACTGCATGGGCCACATGGGCCGGTTTCGCCCATCTGCCAAAAGTTGTCCTTGCGGCCGAAACGCAAAACTCTTTCGCGTGGGGCGCCGGCCGCGATCCACAACCGTTCCGCATCTTCATCCGGCCCGACTTCCTCATCGCCCTCATAAACCGTGAACCACAAACGTTTCGGATCGAGCTGCAGCACATTTACCAGCAGATCCCACGCATACTTGATCGCGTCCTGCTTGAAATAATCGCCGAACGAGAAATTGCCGAGCATCTCGAAGAACGTGTGATGCCGCGCGGTTTTTCCGACTTCATCGAGGTCGTTGTGCTTGCCGCCGGCGCGGATGCATTTTTGCGACGACGTGGCGCGGACGTAGTCCCGCTTTTCGCGGCCGAGGAAAGTGTCTTTGAACTGATTCATGCCCGCATTGGTAAACAGCAGCGTGGGATCGTTAGCGGGCAGCAGCGGCGAGGAACGCACGCGCGTGTGGCCGTGTTCCTCGAAGTACTTCAGAAAAATTTCGCGAATTTCGTTACCAGTCATGTCGATTCGAGTTTAGCAATATGGATCGAAGAGTGCACGCACCTTCTCGGAAACGAGTTCAAACTCAAAACCCTGACGCAGCAAATGATCGAAGAGCTTTTTCGCTTCGATTCGAGTCTTTGGCCGGCCACGCAGGCGAGTACGCTTCTCGATCGCTGCGTCGATGAGTTGCTCTTCGGGTGTTTCGGCGTAAACGAGTTCGAGCGCTTCGTCGGCGACGGTGTTCGAGACCTTCTTGAGTTTCAAATTGCGTTGCAGACGGCGGCGCCCGATCGGCCGTTGCTTCACTTTCAGCGATGCATAGCTGAAGGCGAAACGCTCGTCGTTGAGGTAACCGTACTCCTCAAGCCGCGCAATCACCGCGTCCACGACCGACTCGTTCACGTTCTTTCCCTGCAAGAGGCGCTCGCGCAGCTCCGCCACCGAACGAGCCTTCACCGTCAGCAGCTTGATCGCGCGATTGAATGTGTGGCGACGCAGTTCGTCAGCGCTCATGAGTAGACGATAAAATGAGGCCACGAAGAAGCACAAGACGGAACACAAGGTGGGCACATATGGAAGGATTGTTAGTCATCGACAAACCGGCGGAGTTTACCTCTCACGACGTGGTGGCACGCGTGCGTCATATTCTTCACGAACGTCGCATCGGCCACACGGGAACACTCGATCCGTTCGCCACTGGCGTACTGGTCCTGTTGCTGGGAAGGGCGACGCGATTGGCGCAGTTTCTCACTGGTGAGGACAAAGAGTACGACGCGATCATCAGGCTGGGCTACGCTACCGACACCGGCGATCGGACTGGTACGCGGGTTGATGGTCCAAGCAGCACACCGCTTGGAGTTTGGACTGAACAGGAGATCGAAACTGCGCTCGGAGGTTTGCGTGGTTGGATAGACCAGGTGCCGCCGATGTATTCGGCCAAAAAACGCGAAGGCCGGAAACTTTACGAGCTCGCGCGGCGCGGAGAGGTGGTGGACCGCGAACCGGTTCGTGTTTGCATTCATGAGTTCACTGCTATCAAACCGGACGGTCAACTGTTCAAGAACAATCACGACGGGACCTTCGACTTCCGCGCGCGCGTGGTCTGTTCGTCGGGGACGTACGTGAGGACACTCGCTGAAGACTTCGGCAAGCGTTTGTCCGTCGGCGCACATTTGGCTGAGTTGCGACGCGTGCGAGTGGGCGAGTTCGACGTCGAAGGCGCGGTGACGCTCGACGATTTGAAAATTGGTTTTGCGGAGGAGTCGTTGGGCGAGTTGGTGGTGCCGCCGAACGCAGCGCTCTCGAAACTCGCTTTGGTGCATCTAAGCGCTCAGGATGTGCGTAATGCTATTCATGGAAGGGGGATTAAGGTTGAGGGAACGGAATGGCCGGATGGCGAAAACGTAAAGATGTGTGATACGCAGGAGCAGTTGATTGCGATAGGTCGATATGACGCTGGTGCGCAACTCTTACACCCACACGTAGTCCTGGCCAGGTAAAAAATAAAGCCTCACTTGAGCGCCCGACCTCTGTGGTATACTGCAGTCCCAAGGAAGTGCTCAGGTGGTGCTTCCAACAAGAGTTTCCTTCCGCTAGTTCCGTTGACACGATCATTGAGAACGGATGCTTCGAGGACGTAGCTCACGCTTACGCGCGCGTGAGGCGTATCACGAGGTAGATAACGATTTATCAACCGCTATCCCCGATTGCTGAGCGGTTGCTTTACAAAGCGTGGCCTCTCCCCACACGCTGTCCAATGCGCGAAAGCCGAGAGGTTTCAGGCTATGCAAGAGCAGGATGGCAACAAAGGATTCAACATCAGTCAACGCTTGGAAGATCTGCGCCGCGAACACGAAGCGCTGCGCTGGGAAGGCACCTTCCGCGAATACTTCGAACTGGTAGCTCAAAACCCCCGCATCGCGCAGCTCTCGCACGCGCGTATCAACGACATGGTTCACGCCGCCGGCGTCGAACGGCTCAACGAGGGCACGCAGCACGAAGTTCTTTCCTACAATTTCTTTGCCTCCGAGCTCTTCGGCATCGAAGAACCCATCGCGAGAATTGTCGAATATTTCAAGTCGGCCGCGCAGCGTTTGGAAGTGCGCAAACGCATCCTGCTGCTGATGGGCCCGGTCGGCGGCGGCAAGTCGACGATTGTCAACATGCTCAAGCGCGGGCTGGAAGATTGGACCAAGATGCAGGCCGGCTCCGTCTACGCAATCAAAGATTGCCCGATGCACGAAGAGCCGCTGCACCTGATTCCGCACCAGCTCCGCTCGGAAGTCGAGAAGCATTACGGCATCTACATCGAAGGTGATTTGTGCCCGCAGTGCCGCTACGCGCTGGACAAAACTTACGGCGGCCGTCATGAAGACGTGAAGGTCCATCGCGTTGCGTTTTCCGAAAAGGAACGCGTCGGCATCGGCACGTTTTCGCCAAGCGATCCCAAATCGCAGGACATCACTGAGCTGACCGGCTCGATTGACCTATCGACGATCGGCGAAGTCGGCGTCGAATCCGATCCGCGCGCCTATCGTTTCGACGGTGAGCTGAACATTGCGAATCGTGGCTTGATGGAATTTGTCGAGATGCTGAAGGTTGACGAGAAGTTTCTCTACAGCCTGCTCACGCTCTCGCAGGAGCAAAGCATCAAGACGGGGCGCTTCGCGATGATCTACGCTGACGAAGTAATTCTGTCGCACACCAACGAAAACGAGTACATCGCTTTCGCCGGTAATCGCAAATCAGAAGCGCTCCAGGATCGCATCATCCTCGTGCGCGTACCTTACAACCTGCGCGTCTCGCAGGAAGAGAGAATTTACGACAAGCTGCTGCATCAGTCGGAAGCGCTGCGCAACGTTCACCTGGCGCCGAACACGTTGAGGGTCGCGGCGATGTTTGCCGTGATGACGCGTCTTGAAGAACCGAAGCGCCAGAACGTCGACGTCGTCAAGAAGATGAAGCTTTACGACGGCGAAGACGTTGAGGGTTACAAGTCGAAAGACGTGCGGGAGTTGAAAGACGAGACCGTGCGCGAAGGCATGGACGGCATCTCGCCGCGTTACATCATTAATCGACTCTCGAGTGCTTTGGTCCGCGACGGCGTCACCTGTATCAATCCGATCGACGCGTTGCGCGCCATCAAGGACGGTTTCGAGCAGCACACGGGAATCAGTTCGGACCAACGCGAACGATACCTGAATCACATTTCGCAGGCGCGGAAGGAATACGACGAGCTCGCGAAGATCGAAGTGCAACGCGCGTTCGTCTATTCGTTTGAAGAGATGGCCCGCACGATGTGCAACAACTATCTCGACAACGTCGAAGCTTTTTGCAACAAGGAACGCATCAAGGATCCGATTACGGAAGAAGAGATGGATCCGGATGAGCAGTTGATGCGCTCGATCGAGGAGCAGATTGGGATTTCAGAGAACGCCAAGAACACGTTTCGCCAGGAGATACTGATTCGCATCTCGTCTTACGCGCGCAAAGGCAAGCCGTTCGAGTACAACTCGCACGAACGCCTGAAGGAAGCAATCGAGAAGAAGATCTTCGCGGACTTGAAAGACGTGGTGAAGATCACGACCTCGGCGAAGACGCCCGATCCGGACCAACTGCGACGCATAAACGAGGTGGTCGACCGGCTCGTGAAGGAACACGGATACTGCCCCGTGTGCGCCAATGAGTTGTTGACCTACGTCGGCACATTACTCTCGCGCTAAATTGTAGGGGTGGCACTCCGTGGCTACCCCGTTGCGTTCGTCGAGGGGTGGCCACAGAGTGCCACCCCTACAGAATCGCCCGCGCTCCTCTTCGGACGCGGGCGTTATGATAACCGAATGAAGAAACGTCACTTGATCACCGGTGCGGCCACCGTTGCCACTATCGCTGTCGCCGCCAAACTGCTGGCACGGCCACGCGATGCTGACTGGAACAAGTATCGCAACGTGGTCTTTCACTCGGACCGCTCGCGCTTCATCGAGATCGACGGCGTGCGCGCTCATTACCAGGAAGCCGGCGACAAATCGAATCCAGCGCTCGTGTTGATTCATGGTTTCGCTTCGTCAACGCTCGTTTGGAGCAAAGTTTTTCTGAGCCTGGCGCAAGCCGGGTTTCATGTGATCACGGTCGATCTGCTCGGGTTTGGTTACTCAGGCAAGCCGCGCAACGGCGAATACACGATCGACGGGCAGGCGAATTTCCTGATGAAGCTTCTGGAACATTTGGGAATCAAGCGCGCGACCCTCGTCGGCAGTTCGTACGGCGGCGCGGTTGCCGCCACGTGCGCGCTCGATCACGCGAGTCGAATCGAGAAGCTGGTGCTGGTGGGAACGGTTAACAACAACGAGCCGCTGCGCTTCAACCTGATGCGTTTCTTTAGTTCGCCGATCCTTGGCGACGTCGTTTCACCGCTCTTGATCGGTTCGCGCCGTTTGCTGCGGCGAAGAATGAAACGAGTTTACGATCGCCACGAGTGGGTGTTGGATGAAAGACGCGTCGACGCGCGGCATTTTCCGTTGCGGGCGTCGGGCACGCAGCGCGCGATGGTTCGCACGGTGCGCGGTTGGGATGCAGAACGGATTTCGCGAGACGCGCATCTAATTCGGCAACCAACATTGCTGCTTTGGGGCGAGAACGATATCGAAATTCCGCTCTCCGATGGCGAGCGACTCCATCAAGAGATTCCGGGTTCGCGTTTGGTCGTTTTTCTCAAGTGCGGACACCTTCCACATGAAGAGTACCCTGAAGCATTCACGGAAGTGGTCGCAGATTTTTGCGGGTAAGAAGTCATGTCAATACAACGCAACGACTGGTCACTCCAACGCAAGGGCATCATCGATCAGGAGCGCCACAAGGATCGCGTTAAGGAAGCCATTCGCAAAAATCTCGGCTCGATAGTTTCTAACGAAGCCATCATCCTTTCCGACGGCAAGCGCACCGTCAAAGTGCCCATCAAAGCGCTCGACGAATACAAGTTTCGCTTCAATTACCAAAAGGCCAAACACGTCGGCCAGGGCGACGGCAAGACGCGCGTCGGCGACGTCATTGGCCGTGAAAGCCGGCCGGGCAGCGGCGCCGGGTCCGGGCAAGCAGGATCGGAGTCAGGCGCCGATTATTACGAAGCGGAAGTGAATATCGACGAGATCGCCGCGTTGATTTTTGAAGACCTGCAGCTTCCTTATCTCGAAGAAAAAGCGAAGAAGGCGGTGCAGTCGCGCAAGACCCAGTTCAATGAGATTCGCCGCACCGGCGTGATTGCGAATCTCGACAAGCGCCGCATGATTCTGGAAAACATTCGCCGCAACGCGCGCGAAGGCAACGCGCGTTTTGGCGACATCAAGAAGGAAGACCTGCGGTTTAAGACGTGGGAAGAAGTGATGCGCTATGAGTCGAACGCCGTGGTCATCGCGATGATCGACGTGTCGGGTTCGATGGGCGAGTTTAAGAAATACATCGCGCGCAGTTTTTACTTTTGGATGGTTCGGTTTCTGCGGACGAAGTACGACAACGTCGACATCGTTTTCATCTCGCACCACACAGAGGCGAAGGAGGTCACTGAAGAACAGTTTTTCACGCAGGGCGAATCGGGCGGCACCGTTGTTTCGTCTGCGTATCAGCTCGCGCTCGACATCATCAAGCAGCGTTATCGTCCGTCCGATTGGAATATCTATCCGTTTCATTTCTCGGACGGTGACAACTACTACTCCGATAACGAAGAAGCAGTGAAGCTGGCGGACGAACTCATCGCCACCTGCAACCTGTTTGGTTACGGCGAGATTGGTGAAGAAGGATCGTCGAGTTACCGGCGCTCGTCGGGTGCACTGCTTTCGATCTTCAGCGACCGTTTGCAGAACAAGGATCGTTTCGTTGGCGTGCGGATCGACGATAAGGAAGACGTTTACCCGGCGCTGAAGCAGTTTTTTGGCAGACGGGGTGTGGAAACACCAGCGTGATGGAAGATCGTGAAATTAAAGATCTGGAGGCGGCGGTCGAGCAGATTTGGGAAATTGCTCGTGGCTTCGGCCTTGATCCTTACCCCACCAACTTCGAAATCGTGCCCGCGACGGTCATGTACGAAGTCGGCTCATACGCGCTGCCCGGCCGATATTCTCACTGGACCTTCGGCAAGGCCTACCATCGCATGAAAACGATGTACGACTTCGGCCTCTCGAAGATCTACGAAGTGGTCATCAACACCAATCCGTCGTACGGCTTTCTGCTCGAAACCAACAGCCCGATTCAAAACAAGATGGTCATCGCCCACGTGCTGGGCCACGTCGACTTCTTCAAAAATAACACTTACTTTTCGAAGACGAACCGCCGCATGGTCGAGAGTGTTTCGACCCACGCGCAGCGGATGATGGAGTATGAATTCAAGTACGGCCGCAAGACTGTCGAGCGCTTTCTCGATTCGGTTTTGGCGATCGAAGAACACATCGATCCTTATTTTTTCATCAAGCGCGACGTGCCGATTTCGGAAGAGAAGCGCCGCGACGAACACCGGCGCAAAGACGGGCCTTACGACGATCTGTGGTTACTCGATCAACGCAAAAACGGGCCAAACGAAATCGAAGATCGCGCCAACGAAACCGAAAAAGCTCCGCGCGATCGCCTGCCCGAAAAGGATCTGCTGTTCTACATCATGAAAAACTCTCCGTCGCTCGCGCCGTGGCAACGCGACGCGATCGCGATGGTGCACGAAGAGATGGAATACTTCGTGCCGCAGATGCAGACCAAGATCATGAACGAAGGTTGGGCCAGCATCTGGCACGCCCGCATCATGCGCGCGCTGGACCTGACCGACAACGATCACATCGAGTTTGCGAATCTGCATTCAGGCGTTGTCTCGCCGCAAAAAGGACAACTCAATCCTTACTATCTCGGCTACAAGATTTATGAAGACATCGAGCGCCGTTGGAACGAACCATCGGACGAAGAGCGCAAGAAGTTTGGCCGGACGGGGAAAGAAGGGCGCGACAAGATCTTCGAAGTGCGCGAGCTGGAAAACGACGTTTCTTTTTTGCGCAACTACCTGACTGAAGAGTTGTGTGAAGAGCTGGATCTGTTTGTGCCCCCC
>Ga0247688_1000197_pt1 | contig 23839 bp, 17 predicted proteins | sample CNK29_metaG_FD_182718 | JGI IMG/M metagenome (GOLD analysis project Ga0247688, IMG submission 182718) | Soil microbial communities from Purdue University Martell Research Forest, Indiana, United States - CNK29 | ecosystem: Environmental > Terrestrial > Soil > Temperate forest > Bulk soil... | reverse complement strand
ACCGCCATTGAGGAAGTGGCATCGCCGTTGATCATCGAGTTGAATGCCTGGACATAAGCATCGCCGATGAGCACGCCGCGCGCGTCGCCGATCAGGACGCCGTCACCAATCAGCACGCCATCGCCGATCAAAACGCCATCGCCGATGAGCACGCCGTCGCCGATCAGGACGCCGGTCGAACAGACGACCGAACCTGATCCGAGCTGGGTGCCGTTGCTGGTTAGGACGCTGTCGCCAATCAGCACGCCATCGGAAATCATAGTGGTGTCGCCGATGAGCACGCCCACGGCATCGCCGATGAGCACGCCGTCACCGATCAGAACGCCATCGCCAATCAACACGCCGTCGCCGAGAAGCACGCCGAGACCGTCACCAAGCAGCACGCCCTGGGCGTAGATCTTTTGGTATTTCGTGATCAGTGCGCTGCCGGTGGCGTAGCTGTGACCAAGGATGACACCTTGCGCCCACTGGAAGCTGAAGGCGCTGGTGCCGTAGGTGATAGTCGTTAACGGAGCCGGCGCGAAGCCGTTGAGCAGTGGTGCGCCCAACGTCGTCGAGCTGTTGAGATTGGTGCGCACGAGTTTCGCGAGACGCACGGCGCCGTCGATGTTGAGTTCGCCGGAACCCTGCTCGAACGCGTTGAAGTTGGGAAGTTGTTGCGCGGTGTACATCAGCAACGACTTCACGAGGTTGGGGGTCAAGGTCGGGTTGGCTTCAAACATCAACGCCGCGGCGCCGGCGACGAGTGGCGCGGCCATCGAGGTGCCGCTGAGCGTCATCTGCGCGCGCGTCGGGTTATTGCTGACGTTCGCGTCGAGCGTCGGGTTTTCGGAAAGCAGATAGTTGTTGGGCGACTCGGCGAAGATGGTGCGATTGCCGGGAGCAGAGATTTCGGGCTTGATGATGTTGTCGTAATGCTTGGTGCCGTTGGCGTCGGTCCAGTAGCTGCGCGTCGGGCCACGTGAACTGTAGGTCGCGATCGTATCGTCGGCGCGGTTGTCGGTGCCTTTGGTGTCGACGGCGCCAACGGTGATGGCGGACGGTTCGTTGCCGGGCGAATGAACCTGGCCATAAAGCTTCTGGCCGGAGCTGTCTTTGCCGTTGTTGCCGGAAGCGGCGACGACGACCATGCCGCGATCGACGAGTTTGCGCACGGCAACGCACAGCGGATCAAACTTGTAGGAGTTGATCGCCGGCATGCCGAGGCTCATGTTGACGACGCGCACGTTGTAGTTCGCACCCTGAGCCAGCAGCCAGTTGAGCGCCGCGAGCACGCTCGAGACTGAACCGGTGCCCTGCGAATTCAGGACGCGCAGGTTGAGCAGTTTGGCGCGCGGCGCGATGCCGATGTATTCGCCTTTCGAAACAATGCCGCTGCCGGCTGCTGCCGCGGCGACGTGAGTGCCGTGGCCGTACGGATCATCCGTGCGTCCTTCGCCGGTGAAATCCTGATTGACGACGATGCGCGACTGACCCGTGTCGGCATCGACGAACGAGGTATGTGCGCCGTAAATGCCGGAGTCGATGATGGCGATGCCGACACCGCTGCCGTCCAGCGCACCGTCGGTGGCCATCGAGCGCACGTTGTCGGCGCCGGTGGTATGGGCGATGTGGCCGCCGAGTGAGAGCACTTCACTATCAACGGAGACGAAAGCAACTTCCGGAAACTGGGGCAGGGCATTAACAACATTGAGGGGTAATTCAAGGGCAAAAGAGTCGAGATTGGTGAAATGCTTTCTGATTTTGACGCCGTTTGAAGCTAACAGGGAATTCAGTTGGCCGCTGGGCTTGCCGTCGAGTTGCAGGATCACTTTGACGAGCGCGCTGCCGGTGTCGTGGTTGAGCCGATCCTGAAGATCGCCAGCGAGTTTGCTGTGTTGCACACCCTTTACTTTTGGCGACGCGTTGTTGCCTTTGCCGTCAAGCACGCCGGCCACGGCCACGCCGCTCGAAAGAGTGGGTCCCAATGAGAGGGTCGCCAGCAGGGCCAGCGTCAGGAACCGTTTTGTTAGCTGCTTCAATTTCACCGTTGTCATCTCCGTCAGTTCTGGGCTTTCGGTCTGCGGCCCGCACAAGTGGGCGCGTTCCCCTTGTGCAGCGACTGTGCCAGAGCGCGTTGATCGTTTAGGCGGTTGTGCTGCAACAACTTAGGTCTTGGACCAGCAGGACCAGAACGTTTTGCGGCTGACCGATTGAAGCAGTTTGACAGGTCGCTCAATTCACTTTGATAGAATCCGCCCATGCTGCCGGAAGAGATTGAGGTCCATAGGGATCGGCTGTGGCGTCGCGATCCTGAAAATCGGGTCGAAGACGTTTTCACCGCGGAACGGTTCATCGATGAAGTGGGATTTTGCGAGGCGTTGACGGACTCGAGACGTCCCGGCCCGTCGCTTTACGTCGCCGTGTGTGGCCGGCGCGATGCGCACATGCCGCGCAACGTCCAGAAAGATCCGGAGAGCCGCCTGGCGTGGACGATTAAAGACGACGTCATGCGTCGCGGGCGCTGTTTCTACGGCAAGTTAATTAAAGGACACGCGACTTTCATCACGCCGCGTTTGCTGCCGTTCTTCAATGCGCTTTGGGGCGTGCCGCAGCGAATGGAGAAAACCGTGCTTTCCGCGGACGCGCAAGCCATCCTGAAGATCATGAGAAACGAGTGGGAAATGGCGACGCGCGATCTGCGCGAAGAAAGTGGAATTAAAGATCGGGCGCGTTTCGATCGGGCGTTGCTGCAGTTACAAAAGACGCTGAAGGTCATTCCCAGCGACGTACTCTATGAACCGACGTTTACTTACATCTGGTCGCTTCCCGAAGCGCGGTTTCAGGAACAGTTGCGGGAGAAAGTGAAAAGGGAAGTGGCGGTGAAGGAGATTGCGCGTGCTTATCTCGCGGGCGCGGGGATGACGGTTCGCGGTGAACTGGCGCGGGTGACGGGCTTGAGATCGCCGGAAGCAGGACTCGGAAACTGGGCGTTGGTTGAAGAAGGATTTGCCGAACGCCTCGGCCCGGGCATTTATCGCCTTGCTGATCTGTAGGGGCGGCACTCCGTGGCCGCCCAACAAGCGGAACACGGGGGCGGCCACGGAGTGCCGCCCCTACAGATCGGGGTTGGTTTGCTGAAGCATCTGGCGTTCGAGTTGATCGATCTCCAAGACCAGCGGCAACTGGTCCTGAGCACTTCCCAAACGCTGCATCATCAGGTCGGTCTCGCCTTGCGTGAGGCTGCGGCTGGCGGTGGCTTCGATCGTTTGCAAGCGCGTTTTCGCTTTCGCCAGGTGTTCGTCGGCCTGTTGCAGCAGATTCTTCAGCCGTTCGTGATCTTCGGCGAGATCGGTTTGCAGCGTTTTGGCTTCGGGCGTGCCCAGCAGGCGTGCGCGGTTGAGTCGCCTTTCGACCTTCAGCAACTCGCGTTTTGAACGGGAAATGATGCGCGACGCCGTGAGCCGGCTGGCGAGAGTTTCCGTGTAAGCATCGGCGAGCAGCGGGTTACTTTGCTGGATTTCTTTTAGCGCGCGGCGCTCCGCGGAGGTCAGTTCGGAACGAAACCAGACAACCTCATCCGCCGTGATTCCATCCGAAGCTAACCGGTCTCGCAATTTTGAGAGCCATTTTCTTCGATAAATAAGCAAAATGGCGGCAATCGCCAGTCCAAGGGCGAATCCGAAAGTTAAGGAAAGGCCCACCAGCACTAAATAAACCGCGGCAGTATCTGTTGCCGTTGCCGTTAAGAAAAGTAAGAAGAAGACCAGCGGAGCTGGAATTGACGCTGCTAAAACAGCTACAAAGGGAGCGATCTTCAACACGCGTGCGGTAGCCGTGTCCCTGCTTGAAAGCTTTCCTTGAGGCTGGGTTAGTGACATCTGCACGTTTCGGCTCCTTAGTTTTGCGATCTTAGCCTGTATAATGTGCTGACTCAATGAGAGAGGATCTAATGAACACCGTCCGACGATTGCATCCCTTTGCCTGGAACCTCGCGTTACTGATCGCCGTCATGTTTGCGGCCCAGGTGGTTTTCGCCCAGCCACCGCAAAGCAGCATGAGCGGCCCAAACGCCTCTCGCGCCACGGGCCGGCCAGTCACGATTCCCCTGACCATCAAGATCAACGCGCGGATGCTGGAAACCGAAACCGAATTGCAAAACGTCGATCTCACGGTCAGTGAAGACGGCGAACCGCAAACGATTCTGTCGATTCGCGGCGTGGGCACAAACTCGCCGATCACTCTGGCGGTGCTGATTCAGGAAGACCTCGTTCCTTCCGTGGGCAACGAGATCAAGTCGCTGGCGGAGTTCATTACCGGCTTGCCGAAGGGATCGCGCGTGATGGTGGGCTACTTGCGCACCGGCAGTTTACAAACGAAACAAAAATTTACGACCGATCTCGACCGGGCTGCGAAAGCGTTGCGGCCGCCGATCGGTTTTGCAAACTCCGGTCCTTACAATCCTTATGTTGAAGTGATTGAAGCGTTGAAGAAGTTTGACGCGCAGCCGTTAGGACGGCGCGCGATCCTGCTGGTGTCTGACGGCTTGGATATTTCGCGTGGCGTTGATTCTTCAGCGCCGACGCAGAGCATTGACTTGCAGCGCGCGGTGAATGAGTCGCAACGACGGAGCGTCGCGATCTACGGCTTCTATGCGCCGACGATTGTGGCTTCGGGCAATCCGGCGTTGGCAGCGAATGCGCAGAGTTCGTTGTTGCGGTTATCGAATGAAACCGGTGGGCACGCGTTCTTTCAGGGCACGGGCGTTCCGGTAAGTTTCGATCCGTTTCTGCGCGAGCTGGGCGTCTCACTGGAAAAACAGGTCGCGCTCACGTTCCTCTCGACGCACGTGAACAAAGGATTTCATCGCCTGGAAGTGAAGTCAGTGACGCCGGGCGTGAAAGTTACTTATCCATCCGGCTACATGACGAAGTGAGGCTACTGAACTGTAGCTGCGAGCAGCGATCCACGATGATCGCTCGCGATGGCCCAGCCGTCCGCCAGCTTTCCGATCATGCCGTGAAAATGGATCTCGGCATCGCTTAGCACCACGAGCACATCGCCCGCGTGATACCGCGGATCGTCCAGCCGAAATCTGATCACCGTTGCCTGGCCGTTCTTCTGTTCCAGCGTCTCAAACTCGAAAGTGTCGGCATCCGCGACGTAAGTTTGAGAGTTGTTCGCTACTCTTTGTTCGTCAGGCATCTACGATTCTCCTCGCTATCCGGTTAATTGAGTCCACGCATAATACCGCATCGCTGTGAGACAATCACCCGGCCAAAATTCTCTATGGAAGCGTCGCCCGTCAAAATCGATCCGTTGCTCGAGCCTCTTTTGGCGGAGACCGGTGGCGCGGCCAGCGACGACGTTCTGCTGCAATTAATCAACAACCACGCCGAGCCGGTAATCAAAGGCGTCATTCGTTACAAACTGCACTTGAGTTCTTCGAGTGCAACGCAGCAAGCGGAAGCCGACGACATTCGCCAGGAAGCGTTGGTCCAGTTGCTGGCTCAACTGCGACGGTTTCATCGCGTTCCGGAGCAGCACCCGATTTCGGATTTGCGTGGCATGGCGGCCGTCATCGCGCACCGCACGTGTTATGGCTGGATGCGGCGGCAGTTTCCCGAACGGCACGCGCTCAAGAACCGGCTTCATTACTTGCTGACGCGCCAACGCGGACTCGCGCTTTGGCAGGACGGAGCAGGGAAGCTGGTGGCCGGCTTTGCGGCGTGGCGCGAACAAAACAAACCCACTATCCATCAACTGCCGGCTGATCTTCAGATCGCGAAACGGGAACAGCTTCCGGATCTCGTGGCGACGATCTTCAATCGAGTGCGTGGGCCGATCGAATTTGATGAACTCGTTAGTGCGCTGGCGACACTTCTCGGAATCAGAGATCAGCCGCTGGAGTCACTTGGCGGAGACGAAAATGCCGCCGACTTTCTGCCCGCCGATGAACCAGATCCGGAGTGGCAGATTGAGAAGCGGATCTTTTTGCAAAGACTGTGGGAGGAGTTGCAGTTGCTGCCGATCAATCAGCGCGCGGCGTTGTTGCTCAACCTGAAGGAGCCGAGCAGCGGCGCCGGGTGCATCACGTTGTTTCCTATCACCGGCATCGCCAGCGTGCGCCAGCTCGCTGCGGCGTTGGAAATTACGGCTGAGAAGTTTGCTGCGATTTGGAACGACTTGCCGCTGGAAGACGCGCGCATCGCCGAACTGCTTGGTGTAACCCGACAGCAAGTCATCAACGCGCGCAAATCGGGTCGCGAGCGGCTGGCACGACGGCTGAAAGGATTTTTTTGAACGATGGTAATACGGTCGCCTTTTCGGCAACTTATGACAGTAAGCTCCGCCAGATCCGGTTGGAGATAAACGAAAATAACAGTGGCACACCTGACTCAAAAACAGTTTGAGGACTACGCGTCTCAGCGGCTGCAAGCTTCGGAATTGCTCGCGGTGAGCGATCATCTCGATGAGTGCGAAGCGTGTCGCGCGCAAATCGAAGCCACGCTGAACGGCGAGCAAGCGTTCTTCGCGATGAGGTCGGAAGTCTTCGACGGCGAGCAAGAGCCGGCGCATTTAACGGCGGCGCAACTGGCGGATCACGTCGACAATCGACTTGCGGGTGAAGCGCTCGACGTGGTGAAGGATCACTTGAGTCGTTGTAATCACTGTGTGCTGGCAGTTGCTGATCTGCGTGCGTTTCAAAACGAGCTTGCGACGGATCGCGAATATCGTCCGGCGGCTAAGGCTTCGGGTTGGTGGCGTTTCGGATCTTTGGCGACGATGTTTCGTGGTTCGCCGGTACCGGCGTTTGGCGGTGTTGCTCTAGCGGTTCTGTTGGCGGTGTTGATCGCGTGGCTGATGTTGCGAAAGCAGATGCAGCACAATCCGAGTCAGCAGATCGCCGGTGGGCCAACGCCCGCTTCGCAAGCGACCCCGGTTCCGTCGCCGCTGCAGTCACCGGTTGAGCCGGCGGTGTTGGCCCAACTGAAGGATGGCGATCGTGTTTTCACGCTGAATGCCGACGGCAAGGTTTCCGGCGCTGACGATTTGCCGCCGGAGTATCAGAAGCTGGTGCAGAATGCGCTCGCTAATCAACAAGTGCCGCGTTCGTCAAATCTTCGCGGATTGACGCGAGCGGGAAGTTCGTTGATGAGTGGAAACGATGCGCAAGATGGTTTCAGGTTGATCGAACCGGTCGGGAAGATCGTGATGCGCAATGCTCCGGCGTTTCGCTGGTCGCAGATGGAAGGCGCGAGTTATTACGTTGTTGAGGTCTATGACGATCAGTTCAATCTGGTCACGAGCAGTCCGCAACTCAGCACCAACTCCTGGACCATTTCGCAGCCACTCTCGCGCGGCAAAACGTATTCATGGCAAGTGAAGGCGAACCGAGACGGAGAAGAAGTGACGTCGCCGCGGCCGCCCGCGCCGCAGGCGAAGTTCCGCGTGCTTGATGATGCTGGGGCGAATGATCTGGCGCGCGCGGAAAAGACTTATGGTTCGTCGCACCTGACGCTGGCGTTGTTATATGCGAATGCGGGTTTGTTGGCGGAGTCGGAGACGCAGTTGCGCCAGGTGCTGAAAGAGAATCCGGATTCGGAACTCGCGCGGAAACTGTTGCGGCAGGTTCAGGCTCAGCGACGGTAGTAGTGGGGATATGAACAATCCACCAACTGCGTTGGTGGGATTACTTCGGCTTTGAGTTGAGGGTGTAGAGAGCGCCTCAAAGTACCACCGACTGGGTCGGTGGTATTCAAAGCGGGTCGGTGGTATTCAAAGCGGGTCGGTGGTATTCAAAGCGGGTCGGTGGTATTCAAAGCGGGTCGGTGGTATTCAAGCGCGTCGGTGGTATTCAGATACGGAAGTGGGATTCAGATACGAAAGTGGTTTTAGGAACCCATCGACGAAGTCGGTGGGGACTCTTATATCCTACCTACTCTAAACACACGGGCCTGGCGACAATCCCACCAACGCAGTTGGTGGATCGTTCATACCCAACCTCACCGCCCGTCGCCGACGAGCACAAATCCCGCCCAGTAAAACGGATGACTCGTCGTCGAGTTCTTCATCAACCTCAACGACGCCTGCCTCAACGCCTCCGACTTGCTCAACCGCGCCGCCGGCAGCAGCCCGCGGTGAAAATCGACCATCAACTCACGCGTGCTGCCTGACTCGACCTTCCACTGGCTCACCACGATCGACGGCACGCCGGCAATAAACATCGCCCACGAAAACCCGACCATTCCTTCGCCGGGACCGATATGCCCGCGTGCAGTTTCACACGCCGACAACACCGCGAGTTCAGCGTGCAGATCCAACTGCATCAACTCCCACGCTTCCAGCAGCCCGTCCTCGTTTGGCCCACCCTGAGCGAGTGCGAGATGCGAATACATCGGCGACGTGTTGTCGAGTATTCCGTGCGTTGCGAAATGAAGTATGCGCGCGTTACCGGCTTCACGCTTGACGCGATCTTCGCGTGCTTCCGGGCCAACGTAGACCCTGCTGCCCGAGCGGCCGTAAATCCCGCGCAATGCTTTCACTTCTTCTTCCGCTTCGGGCAACGGCGCGAGATTGCCGTCGCGTGTCTTCATTGCCACGGGCTGCATGATCTCGGTCGCGACACTCGGATTGCCCAACGCAAACAGTCCCGTCGCGGGCGTCGCCGCGGTGTTTGCGTCTCGGCGGCGACTCATTTCGCGCAGCACTGTGAACGAAGGCGCGTAAGCGATAGCGGCGTTCTCGATCAGGAACTTGTTCTGGGCCGTAACGAGTGCTTGAAACGGCAGGTCCCAAAGCGTGTCGTCCGGCACGATGATGAGGTTGTTCTTATTGCGCAGTTGCGGTTCGGCGGATTTGAGCAGCAGTTCGTAAAGCTTGCCGGCTGAAGAACGAAAGCCGAGGTCGCGCGCGGCGAGTTGATCGCGAAAGTGTTCGATCTGTTGGGCGAGCAGTTCGTGGTCGACAGGAAGCGTGTAAAGTTGAATGCTCGATTCATCGTTCGCAGTCTTCTTTGAACTCACGAACAAATACGTCTTGTCAGCAGTGACGACGTATTCGAGCAACGCAGTCTTCTCGTCCGGCAACAACGCGCCGATCTCCTGCGCCTTGATGATCGGCGCCTCGCCACGATGAACTCTCAACTCCGGATGGGCCGCATACAACGCGGTTTCAAACGCTTCATACTCGAGCCGCGCAGTTTCAACATTTGCCTTCAACTCGGCAACGCGCGCGGCGTCGGGCTTGTCGCGGCGAATCTCGGTCGTGAATTGCGAATTCAACGAGACCAGGTGCAACCGCCGCTGTTCTTCACCTTTGAGTTCTTCCGCCGACAGCGACTTGCGCAAGGCCGTTCGCCCGCCTTGAAGCGCGTCGAGCAACACGCGCGCTTTCGACTGCTCCGCCATGTTGAATGCATCCGCATACTGCTTCTCCGCGACGAGGAGATCGATCATTCCGAGCCACGGCGAGAATTTGTCTTCCATGAAACTCTGCTGCTGTTGTTCGCCGCCGGCAACTTGTTTTCGCAGAGTTTCCAGCGTGGAGATCGCACGCAGAAAACTCTCGCGCGCCGCAGCCGGTTGGCCCAACGCCGTCAACGCGCGGCCCATTCGATCCTGTGCGGTCCAAAGATCCTCGGGATCGTTGATCTCTTCGGCGATTTGCGCCGCGCGTTTGCTGGCGTCGAGCGTCTCTGAATATTTCTTCTGGTCCAGGTACAAGCGAGAGAGATTATTCAACGTCAAGACAACACCGCCGCGATCGCGAATCTCTTCGCGCAAACGCAGGCTCGCTTGCAGCGCCTCCTGCGCTTCGGCGAAACGGCCTTGCTGGCGATACACGTCGCCGATATTGTTCAGCGCGCGCGCGACGCCGGGTGTCGCTTTGATCGCTTCATAACCCTGCTTCGCTTTCTGAAACCACTCCAGCGATTGCTCGTAATGTTCCTGCGCCTTGTAGATGACGCCAATATTATTTTGCAAATTGGCAGTGCCAAACTTGTCGTCGATCTCAACGAGAATATTCAAGCTCTTTTGCGAGTAGGCCAACGCCTGATCGAGCCGGCCCTGGCGCCGGTAGATCAAACCGATGTTCTGAAGTTTGTAGGCCAGGCTGCGTCGATCGGCGTCGTTGCCGAGCGCTTCCATGACCTTGAGACTCTTCTGCAGATAATCGAGCGCTTCCGCGAAACGGCCCTGCGCGATGTAGTACGTGGCAATGTTGTTCAGCGCCATGTGCAGGATCGACTTGTCGTCGATCTGCTCACTCAGCACGCGCGCTTTCTTGTAGTAGTCGACTCCGACTTCGACGTCGCCCTTTTGTGAATACGCCAATCCGAGGCTGTTGAGGATCAAGGCCGTGAGGTTTTTGTCGCCGACTTCTTCACTCAAGACCAGGCTCTTGTTGTAAGAGTCGATGGCCAATTGATGCCGCCGCTGCAATCCGTAAGCAACACCCATCGCCTGCAACGCGCGCGCCTGTTCTTTCTTGTTTCCGACCTCTTCGAAAATCGCGAGACTCTTTTGCAGGTAGGCGAGGGAATCAGCCGCGCGATTCTGCTGGCGCCCGTAGACCGAGCCTAAGTCACACAACGTCGAGCCGAGCGCGGTGCGGTCGCCCATCTTTTCGGCAACTCGAATCGCGAGCTGCGAGATGCGCGCTGCTTCCGCGTATTCGCCTTTTTGTATCAGTGGAGTTGCCAGCGACTTTAGCGCCGCCAGCAATGAAGCGTTGAGTAACTGCGCGTGCTGGGCCAGCAGTTCTTGTTGTTCCGCGTCTGACTTGGTGCGTACGAGCGCCGCCGCTAGTTCGTTGGCCTCGGTCGTGGCCGAAGCGTTAACGAGCGATTTCGGCTGCGCGAGCGCGGCGTTGAAGATGCTGAAGTTTAGGGTTAACGCGAGTAAGCACAGAACCTTCCGTAGCGTGAGCGACATCCGCGGCCCTCCTCCAGTTGTTCCTGCTGATCCATAACGCGCAAAAAAGTTTCGGAGGGGGTCAGTAATATCGCCCGCAGTCCAGCAACTTTCTCATTCGATGTCACAGCTATTGAAGGAGAATCTGCATGCCTAGAAGAATTGGGACGTTTATTTATGGAGTGTTGTGTTACCTGATTTTCTTCGGGACCTTCCTCTACGCTATCGGTTTTATCGGCAATGTTTTCGTTCCGAAGTCGATCGACTCAGGCCGGACCGGATCGCTCGGCGAGGCGCTGTTAATCGACGCCGCGCTGCTCGCGCTCTTTGCTTTTCAGCACAGTTTGATGGCGCGCCCGTTCTTCAAGCGCGCATGGGAAAAGCTTGTTCCGATGGTCGCCGAGCGCAGCACTTACACGTTGCTTTCGTCGCTTGCGTTGATTCTGTTGTTCTGGCAATGGCGCCCGATTGGCGGCGTGGTTTGGAACGTGGAAACGCCGGCGTTGCGCCTCGTGCTGTATGCGCTGTGCGCGAAGGGATTCCTGCTGGTACTCGCCAGCACGTTTCTTATTAACCATTTCGATCTTTTCGGCTTGAGGCAGGTCTACCTGTTTCTGCTCGGCCGGGAATACCAGCCGCTGCCTTTCGGAACGCCGCTGTTCTACCGCCACATTCGTCATCCGCTTTATCTCGGTTGGCTGTTCGCTTTCTGGGCCACGCCGACGATGACGATTGCGCATCTCGTGTTTGCGATCGCGACGACGGCTTACATCTTCCTGGCAATCCAGTTTGAAGAAAAGGATCTCATCGACGCTTATGGCGAGACGTATCGCAGTTATAAGAGGCGTGTGCCGATGATTCTGCCTCTGCGTTTCGGCAAGAAGACTCCCGTAGTTACGGCGGCCGCAAAAAACATTTCGGTGCGGCAGTAATACGGCTGTTGCTTCAGCAACTTCAGTTTTCAGTTGTGAACGGAAAAATCAGGTGGAGAACAAAAATCATGTATCGGACAAAGATCAAGTACTTCGTGCCGGCGTTGGCCCTCGTTGCTGCGGTCACATTGGCGACCCAACTCAGTTCGGCCAGCAAGACCGTAGATCGCAATGGGCCAGACTTGCCGCCGCAATGCGTGAGCATTCAGGTCGCTGACACGGAGCAGGTTGCGTTTCACACTTACGCGCGTGGCGTGCAGATCTACAAGTGGAACGCCAGCACGCTTACGTGGGATTTTGACGCGCCGCGCGCTTCGCTGTTCGCCGAGCCGGGCTACTTCGGCGAAGTCGGCAGCCACTATCGTGGGCCAACCTGGGAAAGCAAGAGCGGCAGCACGGTTAAGGCGGTGCGCGTGCCCGGCACCGGCTGCACGCCGGACCCGAGCGCGATTGCGTGGTTGTTGCTGTCGGCAACACAGAACGACGGCCCGGGTATCTTCAATCGCGTTACTTACATTCAGCGCGTGAACACGACCGGTGGTTTGGCGCCGGCTCTGCCGGGAACAGTGGATGGAGAAGTGAAGGAAGTGCCTTACACCGCTGAGTACTACTTCTATCGTTAAAAGAATCCGAGTGCCGAAGGGGGTATTCCTCACACACTTGGGAACAGCGCGTTGGGGTCGCTGTTCCCAAGTTTTTATTTTTAATCCGTGTCTTGCGGGTGAAGAACTTTGGTGGGGCGGCATGTGGGTCTCGAACCCACGACCTCCAGATCCACAATCTGGCGCTCTAACCTACTGAGCTAATGCCGCCACAAATTTTGGTGGTGCCCCCGGCAGGACTCGAACCTGCGGCCCTCTGCTTAGCTTCCAGCATCAGGCTTTCCCTGACCGCCCGTCAAAGCTGGGGTTGCTGGCTGGACTATATCTTGGACGTCTCAGTCCCGACCCGTATAGTCTCTGAGGATCCCTTCAACCATGCGGCGAAGGTTTCCTGCGGATTACCCAATCCTCACGGCTTTTTACTTCGATTGCTTAAGTACGAAGTACCGAAGGCTCTCAGGGCGTCCCCGCATACAGGGTCGTCCACTTAATGGGTTCCCAGACAATTCCCCATCAAGGCTCCAACAAGGCAGATGCTCTATCCGCTGAGCTACAGGGGCTCAATTTCAATGGCTCCGGCATGTTACCGCCGGCAACTGATCTGGTCAACCGCGTCTTTTCCAGCGATGAATGCGCAGGACCAGGTTCAAAGAGCCAACAAAAAGAGATCGCCCACTCGGGCGATCTCTATCGAAAGAAGGTAACGATGGAAACGACTAGGCCGCGCGAGTCTGTTCTTGTGTTTCCGCGAAAACTCGACGACCGTTCAACGCGTCATCAATGATCTCGCGTACTGCCGACGTTTCAGGATTGACATCCATTCGGTCGCACGCTTTCAAGTGTCTGATGATGCCTTCAGTCGCGATGTCGAGAGCCATGCCGTTCAGCTTCGAAAAGCGACGTGCCTGAATATGATCGATTCTCATAAGCCGCTCATTCAGCGGCAGGTGTGTATCAAAAGTCACGATTGCCTCAACTCCTCCAGATTAGAATCCGCGTTTCAAATGTATAAACTATAGATGCTCTGACTACCCTCCTGGATGCAGCCTTCACCTCACACAAAGCTTCGTATTTGGGGACTCCAAACCCCAAAAACCAAGGCTGCTTCAGACGCATTGCCGCAGGGGGTGTTCAGCGAAACGTGGGATTATAACCAACGAATGCTGATACGTCCATAATTTTTTATTCGGACGCTGATGGCGTAGTTTTATGCTGATTTTGCTGGGGTTTTTAGCTGACGGGAGTTAACGAACAAAGACGCCGCCCGAATTCCTTCGAAGGTAAAGGGGCGGCGCCTTTTGCTGAAAAAGAAGAGTGCCGAAACGTCACTTTTTTGGCAGCACGGTATCTTTCATGCCTTTGCCGACGCGGAACTTCAACGTTGTTTTTGCGGGAATCTGAATGGTTTCGCCAGTCGCGGGATTGCGTCCTTCGCGCGCCTTGCGTTCGGATTTCACGAGTTTTCCGAATCCGGGAAGAACGAATTCGCCGTTTGATTTCACTTCGCGCGCGGCGAGTGTCGACAGTTCTTCAAAAAACTCTTTAACTTGGGCTCGCTTCATTCCTGTGGATTCAGCAAAGTGGTTGATAACCTCAGATTGAGTCATGCGCTTCTTGCCTGTCGCGGCTTTAGTCGCCATAGTCTGGTGTGACACCTCCAACGAGAACTAGATTGAAAAGCACTGGGACACTGATATATCACACATGCGCGGCAAAGTCTTCAACAAAACGGGCATTTCCTTAGGTTTTTTGGGAAAAATTACCGTTTTGTCCCCTCAATCTCCCGGGTTTCATTAATACGGCCGCCGATGATGGCGGCCGTGGATTGTTGATGTCAGTGGCCGGCGAGAGGATTCGAACCTCCGGCACCGTATTTTAGGGCTAGGTCACTCGTGATGCGACGGCTTTGATCTCCGCCAGTCTTCGCAAAAGCCGGCGAGTTCTTTCGACAAAGGCGAGATTGTCCGCTAGGCAGCTTTCAAGCAGTACGCCGACACCGAAATGTCCGGTCATATCCGCTGTGGTAATCAAAGCGGCATATTCGCCGATTCTCAGGTGACTCAGTTGAATTGCTTTAGCCAGGACAAACAGTCGCCTTCCGGGGCCGGGCTTCATGTCGGCAACCTCGCGACGGAAGTCTTCGACAAAAACCTCTTCCGCTCGTCCGGTAAGTGTTACCGGTTTTTGATTTATAAGTTTGAATGCCTGGTCGATCTTGTCGATCGACTTTTCTGCAACGAATATTCTTGCTTCGAGAGCCTCCTTGGTATCAGGCTCGTCAGCCATCTTGGCGAGTTCCCGATAGAACTCCGTCGAACGTTCTGTTTTGCGTCGTACATCGCTAAGTAGCAGCACGAACACTTCCATCGGACTACTTGCTGACATTACTTACTCCTTTCAGCTAAACCTAACGTGTAATGGGATCGGGATTTTTAGGGGATGGCAATCGGCAGGCTAGCGAGGAGGAAAGAAGAAAGTAACTGTCAGTTTTGACAGTAAGCAGGACGCTCAGCTTATTGCTTCGTCAGCCTTGCCATGATTTGCTGATACTCCGGATCGTTACGAAGAGAATCAAATGCTTTAGTAGTCGTAATCATGGCCGCGTCGGAGAAGCCTTTCTCAACCGCTGTGTTTAGCGACTGCAATGATTTCTTCTTGTCGCGGTTGGCGGCGTAAGCCCATGCCAGGTAGAAGAACGGGCCGGCGCGATCAGGATTGACTTCGGCCGCCAATTTAAGCGGCTTGATGGCTTCGGAGTACTTCTTTTCCGTTTGCAGCAGTCCGATGCCTTGCTCCATGAGGCCGACGAATAAACCCTCCAACACGCGCCGAGCAACTCTGCGTTGAGGAGAGTCTTCAGCCGCTTTTGATTGCTTTCGCAAATCGTTCAGAATTTTCGGCAACACGTTCGCGGAATCAAACGACTCTTCGCTTTCGTTAACCGAAGCTCCGCCATCACGACCGGCGAGCAAAGAATTTAGCCGGCGCTCCAGCTCTCGTTGTTTTCTGATTTCCTCCTGCTCTTCGCGAATCGCGGCTTTCACTTCACGGCTGTCGCCGAGCTGGTTTACTTTCGTTTCAATCTCAACGACGTCTCGCAGTCCTTTGAAGCTCTCGGCCATGTCGAGATAGAGCTGATACGCTTCATAGTATTTCTTCGCTTCCTCGAGTGCTCTTGCCTCAGTGAGGAGCTGTTGCCACATTGTGCTTACGAAGCCATCGTCGCGCGGCCGTTTGCCGGCTTTTATTGCCTGCAATTCCATCCATTCAACTGCTGCCGTCGCCACCGAAATCGGCGGCCATTCGTGACGGCCGTCAAATGCCTGAAAGCGATTGATGATGCCGGCTTTGGTTAGTGGTTCTTGAAGGTTCTTGAGTTCGGGATAGTTGAAGTCGTCGACGCCGGCTGCACCAAAGAAAACAAAATGCATCTCCGGCGTCGGCGCAAGATCGGTGGGGAAACCCGCGCCGTTGGCGATTACTCCTGCCAGGCATTTGCAGCCTACGGCGATACGGACTGCTGCGCGTGCGCCGCCCGATAAACCGGTCGCGTACGTACGCTCATCGTCGATCGCAAAACGCTGATGAGCGTCCGTCAGCATCGCGTTCCATGCATTCACGACAACGTTCCATGGGCCATTGCGCGAATTGTTTGAACCAATCACGATCCAGCCGTACTTCTCCGCCGCCTCTTTAAAACGCTCCACCGGCACGCGGCCCCGCGCACCAGGATCGAAGGCGTACAGAATGGGCCACTTCCGATTCGGCGTGTAATTCGACGGGAGATAGAGCGCGTAACTCTGCGATGAATCATTGCTCGCTTCGATTCTGTCAACGATCTGGCCCTTTGGGATTGAATCAGCTTGTGTGACTGCGAGGGCAATCGAGTGCGCCAGTAAAATCGCTATTGCAGTCAAGCGCACCAATGAAGAAGTAATCATTACCGCATTTAGAATCGCGAAACGATGAATATGCTGCCACCGATCGCAATCAGGTCTTCGATCACCGCAATGGCGAAGTCTGGTTGGCGCAGGGACTTCACTAGCCGAGCGCGGACCTGATAGCCGCCGAAGCAACCGGTGATTCCTCCGATCACTCCCAACGCAGCACCAAAGTAAGCCGACTTCCCACCGCCAAGAGCAACACATGCGCCTGTGAAGCCACCGGTCACGATGCGGCCGATGAGTCCGAGAGGAGCAGTGCGGTTCGGAGTATTCGGCAGTTTATCGACGATGACTTCTCCGATGGCTAACACGCTGAGAATTATTACTGCCGGAAGGGAGCCGATGAGAGACAATCGCTGCCCGAGTTTGAGCCAACCCAGGTGTACGGCCCAGGCGACGGCGGCGGGCGGCGTAAGCGAGCGCAACCCGGCGAAGAGTCCGATCAGGAATGCAAACAGTAGCGTCATCTATGGTCCAATCTCTATTCGAAACTTAGTCCAATCGATTGGTGACAAACGAAGATCCTCAACCTTCTGCAGAAAGGATAAGGACCATGACAAAGCATGGTAGCGCATCACCGCGCAAACAAGAATCTCGTACACTCGACGCTAATCTAAAACGCCGCGCTCGAAAACTCGCAAGCGGAAAGCGTAGCACGTGAAAGTTTTTCGGATGGAGCTGCCCACCAGATGAAGATGTGAGTATCCAGCAGAAGCCTCATTCTTGGCCCAGCCAAAACTCATCGTGTAAGGGCGAATCAAAATCGTCGCTCGTCCAAATTATGCCTATCGGTTGGCCACAATTAAATACCGCCAATTTAGGGAGGGGGCCGTAGGTGAATACGAATTCCTGGAGTAGGCTTCAAATATTTGGATCTCGCTTCCTCTTCGTTTAGCAATCGGGATTGTAACTAACTGAAAACACACGTGTTAAGTTTACGATGTAGCCTTACACCCCATTGGTACAGCGATTGAATTTACAAAGGGCAAAATCTCACGATCTGATTGTTCGTAAAGCCGCACATCTCACTTGAAGTGAATTTTTCCAAATATAGAGGGGAAACTTAGACATGAATGCACTAAGAATTAAATCCCTGCTCATCGCAATGGCCGCGCTGGTGGCTTTCGCGAGTACTATAGCGGCCCAGGTAACCGGCGGAGCCGTGACCGGAACCGTCCGTGATCCCGACGGCTCTGCTGTGGTCGGTGCCACCGTTTCACTTAAGGACAAATCACGTGGACTAGACTTTAACGCCCAAACCACGGGTGCGGGATCTTATCAATTTACCAACGTGCCGACCGGAACGTATACGATGACGGTCACGGCTACTGGTTTTGCCGAGTCGACTGGCCAAGTCCTCGTTTCGCTTAACCAAACAGTGACGGCCGACGTAGCGCTCACGATCACCGCGAGCACTGCGGTCGTTAACGTTGTCAGTGGGATCGAAAATATCGTCCAGACGGATACCTCTCAAGTTGCAACGACATTTCAGCAGCGGCAATTCCAGGATTTGCCTGTCAATCAAAATCCGAACAACCTGGCCCTTCTCGCTCCGAATGTAACCTCCCCTCCGGTCGGAGTTTCTGGGGAAGGTGCAATAAGCGGCGGACTCCGCCAGCGTTCTAATAGTTTCTCTATCGACGGGGTTGACAATAACGATGTCGGTGTTAGCGGCAGTGTTCGCGGAGTCATCCCGGATACGGTAAGCGAATTCTCATTCCTCCAAAATAACTTTAATGCGGAATTCAGTTCGGGAGGAGCAGGTCTGTTCAATACAATCACGAAGTCAGGTACTAACACGTATCACGGCAGCGTCTTCGGGTACTTCAACAGAGAAAGGTTTAACTCACGGGCAACAGATGAGGACGGCACTACTAAGCGCCGCCTGAAAGAAAATCGATACGGTGGCACGGTTGGCGGGCCACTTGTATTCCCGCATTTTGGTGAAGGTGGTCCTACGATCTATTCGGGAAAGGATCATCTTTTCTTCTTCTTCGCATACCAAAAGACAAGTTTCGATGGAGAAGGAGGTTCCTCGGGCTACATCGCTCCGACCTCTGCAGGTCTTGCAAAAATTGCCGCGCTTCCGGGCGTAAGCCCTTACGTGATCGGCCTTGTAAATCAGGCGATGCCTTTGGCCTCTTCAAAGGAATTTGATAACTGCTCTGCGAGCGGCAGCGGTCCAATTCTCGGTACCTGCGGGATAGATATGGGCACTGTGAATGCCGTACTTCCCAATGCTAACGCTACGAAGTCTTATCAGTTCAACGTTGACGCGAATGTGAACGCGAAGAATCAGCTTCGCTTCAGATACTACTGGTACAACTACAGTTCGGCCGATGGCGTACTCGTCCCCCTCTTTGCCTCGGATACGAGTCAGCAGCAGAGGTCGTTCTCCGCAAACTGGATCGTGAATCTTAACTCGAATATTGTTAATGATTTCCGTTTCGGTTACAGCAAGAGTGCTACCTTATTCAATCAGCTACATGATCAGAGCCAGTTCAATTTTCCGACGCTTGATCTCGACGCGTTTGGAATTTCACTTGGGCCGGCAGATCAGCAAACTGACTCCAAAAAGACGTTCCAGTATTACGACTCGCTAACATGGATCGCTGGGAAACATGCATTTAAATTCGGGGCCGAGTACATTAACCGGCCAAACGAAATCTTCTTCCTTCCCCGACATGCCGGCGAATATGAATATTCGGACCTGGGCGATTTTTTCCAGGACCTCAAACCCGTTGATTTTAATCACAAAGGGATCGGCGACCCCATTCAGCCACTCGGCTCGCATCAGTACGGTGGCTTTGCACAGGATGACTGGAAAGTCACTCGCAACCTGACACTGAATTTGGGAGTTCGCTACGATTACCAGAGCATTTACGATGTTGAAAAGCTTCAGGCAAAATCTGCAAATGGAAATATCCCGGGCGTCATCGAGTTTCGTGTACCCAAAGCGGATCGCAATAACTTTGCTCCGCGTCTAGGTTTTGCGTGGGCGCCATCTTTCAGGGGCGGGATCGGCGGCTTACTCTTTGGTAACGACGGTGAAAGCTCCATCAGGGCAAACTTTGCCAGGACATTTGCCATAGCCTTTTCGAACCTGGTAAGTGCCGGTCCGCCGGCTGCCCTACAGGGCGAACTGGTAGGTGCAGGACCTGCCACCGCGTTCCTTCAGAGTGGCGGGGCGAGCAATGCTCCCTATGTCTTTAATGATTCCGCGGCGAATATTCGGGCTGTAACAGGCTCGCTCATTTTAGATCACGTCAGTCCATATGCTGACGCCTTCGCGGTGTCATATCAGCGCCAACTTAACAGATCAACGGCGCTTGAGGTTCGTTACCTGCGGACCAATGGCAAGGACTTGTTTGTTCAGGTTCAGACTAACTCTCAAACTGTTGCCGATGGGGCGATGGTCATTCCAACACTGTACTCGGTTCCGACCGCTGCAGCACTTGGGGCTCTTCCTACCATAGGAACTGTAGTGGCCGGTGATCCGGTACTAAAGGGAGCCAGCATAGCCCCCAGACAGCTTCCTCAGTTTGCTGGAGTCCTTACTAGCGACCCGCCGGTAGGCAAGTCGCGCTATGACGGCGTTTCTTTCAGCGTCAATCGGCGCCTTTCCAGTCACTTTGCTGGTACTGCTGCTTATACGTGGAGCCGCACCTGGGATAACTCATTCAACGAGTTGTTTACGAGTTCTCTCAACCCGCGGCGCTCGCAGGATGCAGGCGAGTTCTTTGGCAAGGGACTCGATCTTTCAGCCGATTGGTCTCGCTCAATCGTTGATATTCCACACCGTTTCGTAGCGTCCGGGATTTACGAAGTACCATTCAAGAGTCAGAACACTTTCGTTAATGCTCTTGTCGCCGGATGGGAACTGACTGGTATCTTCCAAGCCCAGTCAGGTCAGCTGGTCGATATTCAATCCGGCGTTGATTCTAATCGAAACGGAGACAATGCTGGCGACCGTGCGATCTTAAATCCAAACGGTGATCGTAATGTCGGGACCCAGGTTGTGGGGCTGACGCTGGTTAATGGGGTTGTAACTCAGGTCCCATTGGGAAGCTCACCGAATGTCAACGTTCGCGCATATCTGGCTGTGAATCCAAATGCCGGCTGGGTGCAAACCGGCTTCTTCGCAAAAGAACTGGCCAACGGCGGAGCGGGAACTGCTCCTCGAAACGCATACCGCACGAAGTCCTGGAACAGCACGGACATGGTCTTCCTGAAAAATACCCGTTTCGGTACTGAAGGCCGATTCAACTTTCAGTTCGGTGCGGAAGTCCACGACGTCTTCAATCAGAGGCCCCGCACAATTGCTGGTGTCGGATCCGGCGCCAGATCATTTGTTGAACCGTTTGCTAATCCATTCTTCCTAAACTATGACTTTGGCGTGTTTGGGGGAAGAACCGTTACGCTTCGCTCGAAGTTTATATTCTAACTTCGATCGATTTTGGCCCTGGGCTGAGTCTTCAGCCACGCTTCTAGAGGCTGCCGGCAACGGCAGCCTCTTTCATCAAAACGGTGCTGAGAATTCCGCCCACAAACTGGCCACAAATGAAATACGGCCGCCAGTGATGGCAGCCGTAAATTATTGATGTTACTGGTCGGGGCGAGAGGATTCGAACCTCCGACCTCTCGGTCCCAAACCGAGCGCACTACCAGGCTGTGCTACGCCCCGAAGGATGACGCATTCTAAGAATCGCTTGTTGGTTGGTCAAGTTGCGTCTGCTCGAATGGCAACAGTGGCGCTTCGGAAATTAGGAATTCGCGTGTCTTTAACAGCGCGCGGGCGCGGTGGCTGATCCGATTTTTGATTGAGTCGGATAGTTCGGCGAACGTCTCGCTGAAACCGTCCGGTACGAAAAGCGGATCGTAGCCGAAGCCGTTTGAACCACGCTCCTCGAATATGATCGTGCCGTTGCAGATACCTTCGGCAACATTCAACACGTGACCATCTGGCGTCGCGATCGTAACCGCACAAACGAAACGCGCTCGGCGATCAACCAACGCAGCGGATTCAAGGTTGAACAGAAGCAGCTTGCGGCGATCCGCGTCAGATGCATTCTCACCCGCGTAACGCGCCGAATAAACTCCGGGCGCGTCATCAAGCGCCGCGACTTCCAATCCTGAATCATCCGCCAAAGCGCAGAGTCCGGTCGCCCGCGCGTAGAACTGCGCTTTGAGAATCGCGTTCCCCGCATATGTCTCCGCATCCTCCGGCGCGACTGCGATACCGGCGAACTCCTGCAACGAACGAATCCGCCACGAAACACTGCCAAGAATCGTCTCGATCTCGCGCACCTTGCCGGCGTTGCGAGTGCCGAGCAGCAGGGAAGGCGACTGTGAACTGAAACTCATCCGTAATCTGAAACTCATCGTGCGGCTGAAGCGCTATTGTTCGGTTGCAGCAACGTCATCAGCGTACTGAACTGCCCGAACGCCGAATGCGTCTTGCGCTCTATGCCCGCCGTACCGAGCCGCGTCTCTGTTTCCGCCAGACTCGCCCGCGCCAACTGACTCTGCAAACTCGTAAGCTCGTCACCCGAAAGACGCCGCCCTTGCAACTGCAAGAGCGTCGCAATCGAGTTCGTCAGCCGCTCTTCATCATTCGCATACGTCACAATCGCCGCCGTACTCCCTCTCGCCGCATCCTGCATCTTCTGCTTCTCATCACCGATCGCAGACTGGCTGTTTCGCAGCGCTACTAAACACGGCCGCACATTCTCACTCTTGCCGAGAATCACGTAACCATCAGCAAACACCGCAGTGAACTCCTTCGCCGGATCCGGATCAGCCTGCAGTCCTTCCATGATCTGCCCATTGTTACCTTTGAAAACCTCTTCCGCCAGCGACCGCCGCAAACGCGCTTCGTCACTCACGCGGGCAATCAAAACTGATCCTTCAGCAGCTTCCGAAGCCTTCATCGTCAACAGCGGCGGAGTCAACGTCGCCAACGCTTCCTTCGGATTACTGATCCCATAACTACTCAAACTCGATTTCAACAACGTACCAAACAGAACCGCCGGCAACGCATCGAGCTTGAAAGCCACGGCAGTATCAAGCGAAGTCCACGCGGCGGCCGGCTCGCGATTGCGGTAGATCGTCAGCGACTGAACGTTGCCCGGCACGAGTTTCCAGAAGTTCTCGTCGCGATCGGCAGTTTGGAAAGCCGGCTCCAAACGCGTGGCCACGCCAGGATCGAGCGTGAAGAGAAAACGATCCTCGATGCCTCCGCCAAACGGCATCGCGGTCCACGCACCGCCACGCAAGATCTTTCCCGCACTGACTGCCAGCAGTTGCTGCACTTGCTGGTTGGCAGACGCGGCGCCCAACCAATAAGGCGCAGCCCAGGAGAAGAGCTTGCCCGAATTAGCCGCTGAGATGTAGGCAAAGCCGAGCGATTGTTGAGTCTGCACACTCGAGCGCGACTGCATGAATTCCGCATCCGTACTCAAGCTCGGGCGAGTCCCGCTGCGCACCTCAAGACAACTCGTGAGCGCACTGTCGCTGTTTGCGAGGATAATCGTTGTCCCTTGAATCACGCCGACGAGTTTTCGATCTCCGCCAGGCAACGAACATTGAAACCGATCAGCATCGCCCGTCGGCCCAACACACTGCGAGGCGCCATACATCATGTTCGTCAGCCGGCGAACGACGTCGATCATCACCGGTTTCGTCCGCCATCGCGAGGTGTGCGTTTCAGCAACGAGTGCAATCTCGGGCCGCAGCCTCAACGTCTGGTCCTGTTCGATCGTGTTCAGGCCAACTACCATCAGCGCCACCTGCGTGCGCGCGAACAGCACGCTCTCGATCGGCGCCACGCCCGCTCGCGCCGCGGTCGTCAACAAGCGATTCTGCGTCGCCGGCTTGCTTTGCGTAATCGGCGCCGTCGCCTTCCAGACGTCCGTTTGCTGAATCGCGCGCGCCACCTCAGCCAGATCGTTGAACTCAACGTAAACGAGTGCATCAGCCGGCGCGTACTCCGCCAAATCAACTTTTCCCGGAACGTTCAACCAGAGCAGAAGGCCCGCCGCCAGGATGCCGAGCAGGACCACAATCAGGAGGATTCGAAGTAGCCGCATCGCGCGAATCCTATCTTTCCGATTCAATCACTGGCAAGCGAGCGAAGACCTGTGTTACTTTGACTGCGCTTCCACGCTTATGACTTACCGACAATTGTCTGCACAAGCCCTGGCAGAACAGGACTACGACAGTTTTCTTGCTGAACTACAAAAGTCACTAACTAACGGCCGCTCGGATCCGAACGACACAGTTCGCGAAACCCTGTTTGAGATTTACTTCGGACCGATGCGCGTGAGCATTGAAGATCTGCCGCTCGCCGCGCGCGCAACCTGCCACAGTTTCGACCCGCGCAACATCACCACCGAACCCGAGTACTACACCGATATCGATTCCAAGCGCTACCTCGAGCGCAAGCCGATGATCTGGCTGTGGCAGAT
>Ga0247688_1000196_pt1 | contig 24010 bp, 18 predicted proteins | sample CNK29_metaG_FD_182718 | JGI IMG/M metagenome (GOLD analysis project Ga0247688, IMG submission 182718) | Soil microbial communities from Purdue University Martell Research Forest, Indiana, United States - CNK29 | ecosystem: Environmental > Terrestrial > Soil > Temperate forest > Bulk soil... | reverse complement strand
TGACGCGCTTGAGAATGTCGCCGCCGACGGTCGGGTGAATCTTCATCTTGGCAAACTCGGCTTCGGTGAGCTTGCCCGGTTTGTTGAGGATGTACTCAGGCACCGCGAGCTTGCCGATGTCGTGCAACAGAGCACCGGCGTGCAGCGCGCGCAGGTCAGTTTCCGAAACCTTCAAAAGCTTGCCCATCTCGACCGCGTAAATCTGCGTGCGGCGCACGTGGCCATGAGTCGTTTGGTCCTTGGCGTCGATCGCGACTGCCAGCGACTCGATGGTGTTCATGTGAATCGTGGCCATCTCTTCGGCGTGACGGCGCCGTTCGGCTTCGGCTTCGTTCAAGGCGCGCAGCCGTTTCGCGTTGAAGGCGTAGAAAAGGCAGGCCAGGACGGAGATGGAAAGCGCGAGGAATGCCAGGGCCACGCCCGTGCTCAGAAAGAGGAGTGCGAGACTGATGACTGCGATTGCCGCAGCAAAAACAGCGAGCCCCGTCGAGTTCGTCTTCAGCATTGGTGATCAGGCAAGGAACGGAAGTTAGGTTTGGGCAATGCCAAACAATGTTGGCACGCACGACTATAGGCTTTTCAGAGGGTTTTCGTCAAGTTATCCACAGATTACGCAGATTTAAGCTGGGCTGAGAGATCTGAGGGGTGGGTGGCGGGTTGTTTGCAGGTGTAGTGCTGGCAGACGTAGGCCGTGGGTTGGTCGTCGAGCAGGGGACGGTTTTGGAGTAACGGAACGGCTGAGACGGCTTCGCTGTCGGCGATGGACGCATGGGCAAGCACCTTGTTTGGGAGGTAATTACGCCAGGACTCCGCGAGCAAAGGCTGACTGTCGCGGTCGTGCGCGGCCACGAGGGCGATCTCTTTCGGGCTGGAGAGCAGGAAGTCGATCGCGGAGAGAGCGTAGCCGAAGCCGGACGGATAGCGGCGAGCGCTGTCGGCCACTTCACCAAACACCGCTTGGGCGAGATCGCGGTAACGTTGGTTGTCGAGCAGGATCGCGAGCCGGAGCAGGACGCCGGCCGCGACCGAGTTACCGGAAGGTATCGCGTTATCGAAGTAGTCCTTGGAACGGACGATCAGGTTTTCGTGGCTGGTGCCGGTGAAGAAGAAACCGGCGCCGTCGTTGTCCCAAAACTCTTCGATCATTCGATCGGTTAAGGCGATGGCTTCCTTGAGCCAGCGAAACTCGCCGCCCGTTTCGTACAACGTGACCAGGCCTTCGATCAGGAAAGCGTAATCCTCGAGGTATGCGTTGAACTTCGCGACGCCGTCTTTGTACGTCCTGAGCAGCAATCCATCGCGCCGAAGCTTCGCCAAGATGAACTCTGCGTTTTTCCGGGCTGCGTCCGTGTAATCCGTGCGCCCGAGGATGACGCCCGCTTCCGCGAAGCTCGCCAGCATCAGCCCGTTCCAGGCGGTGATGATCTTTTCATCGCGATCCGGCTTGACGCGTTTCTCGCGAACCTCGAATAGTTTGTGCAGGGTTTCTGCGTTTGGTTTTGTGGCCAAGGGATTGACGTTGAGGATGTTCTTGCCTTCGAAGTTTCCGTCTTCCGAGACTTTATAAAAACGGATAAAAACGGATGCCTCGGTTTCGCCGAGAACGGATTTGATCTCATCGAAGTCCCAGACGAAGAACTTTCCCTCATGTCCTTCCGAGTCGGCGTCCTGCGTTGAATAGAAGCCACCGGCTGGATCGGTCATCTCGCGCAAGACGTAATCGAGAATGCCTTCGGCGGTCTCGCGCGCCAACGGATCTTGCGTCACTTGAAAGTAATGAAGATAAACGCGTGAGAGCAGCGCGTTGTCGTAAAGCATTTTTTCGAAGTGCGGCACCAGCCATTTCGCATCAGTCGAATAACGATGAAAGCCGCCGCCGAGCTGATCGTACATCCCGCCACGCGCCATCTTTTCGCACGTATGACGGACCATCTCGAGCGCTTCCTTGTTGCCCGTGCGGGCGTAGGTGCGCAACAGAAACTCGAGCGCCATCGCCGGCGGAAACTTCGGTGCGCCGCCGAAGCCGCCGTTGACCGAGTCGTAACTCCTGACGATGCTGGCGTAAGCGCCGTCGAGTAATTCCTTTTCAACCGGCTGACTGGATGCGCTCGGTTCACTAAGGCGCCGGAGTTCGTTCAGGAGCGACGTTCCCGTTTCGGTGATGTCGTTTTGCCGGTCGCGATACGCTTCCGCGACGCTGATCAGCACCCGCGGAAAGCCCGGCATGTTGTAGCGATCCTGCGGCGGGAAATATGTGCCGCCGTAAAACGGAACGCCGTCGGGCGTGAGAAAAACCGTCATGGGCCAACCGCCGTGATGCGTCATCATCTGCACGGCGTTCATGTAGATCTGATCCAGATCGGGGCGTTCTTCACGATCGACTTTGATGTTCACAAAAAGGTCGTTCATCAACTGCGCGATGTCTTCGTTCTCGAATGACTCGTGAGCCATCACGTGGCACCAGTGACAGGCCGAATACCCGACGCTCAAAAGCACCGGCTTGTTCTCGCTGCGGGCTTTCGCAAACGCCTCGTCGCCCCATGGATACCACTCAACGGGATTGTGTGCGTGTTGCAGCAGGTAAGGACTGCTTTCGCTGATCAGATGATTCGTAAACCTTGTCTCGTCCATTTTAATCCTTGAACCAATACGGAGTTTTCTTTGTCCAGGGGCTGTTTGGGTATTTCTTGTGCAGCAGATCGAAGGCGGCCTTGGACCAGCGAACACTGTCTTTGTCCGTGCAGCCGAAGCGCGTTGTCTTCACCGCGAGGTGCAACGCTTCAGGCACGCGCGGATCGTTTGGATGGGTGTTGGCCCACTGAATAACCTGCTTTGAAATGTAGTTCGGCGCCGTGCCGAGCGCGCGCAACATATTCCCTTCCGCCTCGGCTTTTTGCACTTCGGCGGACGAGAGAAATCGCGGCGGTGCACCAGTCGTCACGGCCGTAAATTGAATCATCTCGCGATTATCTTCGTCAGTGCCGGGCGGCAGGTAGGAAGAGCACCACCAGTTATCGCGATATGAATCCTGTTCCTGCAGTGGTGTTTGCCTGCCGACGCCGGCGTCGACAACGGGTTCCAGGCCGGGGGCCTTGAGCCACGCGTAAATGGCCGCGAATTTCTTCTCGTCCGGTTGCGTGATCGATACGTAATTCCGCATTGATTCGGAAAGCGCCGGAGCGAGTTGCGAGAGCAGCGGCGCCAACGCGTCAGCCGTCTGTGTATCACCCAGCAGCGCGGCGCGAAGCCACGCCGCCTGCGCCAGATCCTGCCGCGGCCCGGGCGGCAATACATTGCTCTGCGCGGCTTGCTTGAGCACTGAGAGCGGCAACTGCTGGTTGATCGCGTGCGCGGCGTCAACGTCAAAGAATGGTTTGCCTCGCAACGCCTTCATGTCGTCGGACGATTCGCCCTCGTCGGCGGCAGTTTCCCGGCCGTCGTCGTTCCAACTGAGTGCTGCCGGAACGCGCACCGCGTCGGCTAAAAATTCCGACAACGTGTTAGCGAGCAACATGCGTTGGCTGAGCAGCAGGTTGAGTGACGATTCATCGAAATGCGCGCGCTCCGTTTTTAATGTCTGGTCGAGCAGCGTGCGCGCTTCGACGTTCTTGCCCGCGTCGAGCAGAAAGCGAATCGCGTGAAAGCGAGCGGCGGGAAATGCCGGCGAACTGCTTTTTACCTTGAGTGCTTCGGCGAGCAGTTCAGCGGCTTGCGGATGCTTGCCGTCAGTGAGTGTGAGCGATGCGATCAGCCAGGCAGGGGAATGCGTCGACTGCCAGCGTCCCAATGCGTGATCGCTCGCGCCGTTAGTCTCAAGCGTTACGATCCAGTCTGTGAGATCCTGATCCTTTGGGATCGCCGCCTGCGCCGCTTCCGCGTCATCCTTGTCGAGGAACCCATCCATTAGCACCGTGTAATCCCAGAGGTCCTGCTTCAGGTTTGGATTCGGCGCCTTGTTACTCAGGATTTGGGCCAGCTCGTGGAGACGTTCGCTCGGATGGAGTCGCAAGCGAACGAGATTGAGCAGGCGTGTTGAAGTCGCGTGCAACGAGCTGAGCTTTTTGTCGGCCAGGATCTTCTTCAGTTGCGTTTCCGCCTGGGCCAATGATTCCTGTTTCGTGGCGTCGGGGCCGAGACTCGCTTTTCTAATCAACACGCGAGCGATCAGGTAAGGCGCGTTCTGTTGCCACGGAGACTTGGGATCTCCGGCAATCGCTACAAAACCTTTTTGCGCCTCGTCGAGATTCGTTGCGTAGAAGTTCGCGGCCGCGATCTGGTAGGCGCGATCCTCCTGCGATAAAGCGTCGGCATCTGCACCGAGCGGCGCGGGAATCGAACTGCCACCGCCACAGTTACTGAAAACCTGGTCTTGTGCTTCGAGCCACGTTTTGACTGCCGGACTCTGCGCGCCATACTTCGCGATGCGCGCCTCAAGCGTCGCGATCGCAGTGTCAAAGGAATCCTTCTGGCAGTTCAGGTAAGCTTCATACTCATTCGGCTTTTCACGGCTTCGATAAACTGTAATTGCCGCCGGGTCCTGCTCCACGACCTTCTTGCGCGCCGCGAACCAGCTCTTGACCCAATCTTCATCACCTGCCTGCCAATCAGAGTTCAACCGGTCTTTCCAGAGTTGGGTCACGCCTTTCTGTTCGTCAGGCGTGAGGTTCAGGCCGTTGAGATAGCGATACGCGACGAAGAGATACGACCGGGCGTAAGTCGGCTGGACCACGCCAAGGCGTCCCGCCGCGAACCGGTCCATCGGATAACCGGGATGCACCGTGTGAACAAACACGGCTTCGAGAGTGAATGGGCCACACGCGAACGCCGTGCTTGCAGCCAGCAACACGATCGCCAGCACGGCAGCGATGAAAGAGGGAAAGGGGGTGATGAATCGTCTTCTCATAGAGTTTGCAGAGTTTACACCACAGATTACACGGATAACACAGATTAGCTATACTGACTTGCTTATGGAACGTGAGACATTGGACTTTGATGTAGTGTTCGTGGGCGCGGGCCCGGCAAACCTCAGTGGCGCTCTGCACCTCGCACGATTAGTGAAAGAAAGCGGTGAACTCGGCGACATCGAAATCGCCGTGATCGAAAAAGGCGCGGCTGTCGGCGCGCACATTCTTTCCGGCGCGGTGATGGATCCGCGCGCGTTGAAAGAGTTGATTCCGGACTTCATCGAACAAGGCGCGCCGCTCGAATCACCGGTCAAAGAAGACTTCTTTCTTTACCTCACGGAAAAACACGCGATTCGTTCGCCGATCACTCCGCCGCCGCTCAAGAACCACGGTTATTACATCGTCTCGTTGAATCGCCTCACGGCGTGGCTCGGCGAGAAGTGCGAAGAAGCGGGCGTGAATATCTTTCCCGAGTTTCCGGGCGCCGATCTGCTTTACGACGAAGACGATCGCGTGCTCGGCGTGCGCACTGGCGATAAAGGCATCGACAAGGAAGGGAAGCCAAAGGCGAACTTCGAACCCGGCGTCGATCTGCGAGCCAAAGTCACGGTGCTCGGCGAAGGACCGCGCGGTTCGCTCACCAAGCAACTGGTCGAACGTCTCGGACTCGCCGAAGGACGCGAGCCGCAGGTCTACAGCATCGGCGTGAAAGAGTTGTGGGAACTGCCGGACGATCGTTATCCCGCCGGACGCGTCACGCACACGCTCGGCTTTCCGTCTGATTCACAAACTTACGGCGGCGGCTGGATCTACGGCATGCAGAATCGCGTGCTGAACATCGGTTACGTTACGGGTCTCGATTACAAAGATCCGCTACTGGATCCGCACGCTGAATTTCAACGTTTCAAGACGCATCCTTACGTCGCTCGCCTGCTCGAGGGCGGCAAGATGATCCGTTACGGCGCGAAGACGATCGCTGCCGGTGGTTACTTCGCCATGCCGCGAATGTACGCCGACGGCGTGGTGCTCGTGGGCGACTGCGCCGGGTTTCTCAACCCGCAACGCTTGAAGGGAATTCATTCCGCGATCAAGAGCGGCATGCTCGCGGCGGAAGTGATCTTCGAAGCGTTGAAGCAGGGCGATTACTCGGCGAGGCAATTGCAACGCTACGAGGAGGTCGTGAACCAGAGCTGGATCATTCCCGAGTTGCGCAAAGTGCGAAACTTCCACGCGGGGTTCAAGCACGGTCGCTGGCTGGGATTAGTGAACACCGGCTTGCAGTTCTTCACTGGCGGCCGGGCGTGGGGCATCTTCAATCGCGATAGCACGAAGGCCGGGTACGAGGAGATGAAGAAGCTCTCGGCTTACGGTTATCGCGGCGACAATATCGAGCAGCGATATAACGGATTGCGTTTTGACGGCAAGACGACGTTCAACAAGGTCACCGACGTGTATCACGCCGCGGTGGGCCATGATGAAGATCAGCCCGCGCACCTGCACGTGCTCGATACCAATATCTGTTCGACGCGTTGTGCTGAGGAATACGGAAATCCGTGCCAGCGTTTTTGCCCGGCAGCGGTTTATGAAATGGTAGACGATGGCGCGAACGGCAAACGGCGTTTGCAGATCAACTTCTCAAACTGCGTTCACTGCAAGACCTGCGACATCATGGACCCGTACCAGATTATTAACTGGGTTACGCCTGAAGGCGGCGGTGGTCCTGATTACAAAGGGATGTAGGCTGGGTCAGTAATACCACCGACATCGTCGGTGGATTGTTCATAACGCTATTTAGCAGCCTGTGGATCTCTTTGCTTGATGTCGAAGTGAACCCGCCCGCGGATCACTTCTTCCAGCGCAATGCGGGTCGCCTTGTGTTTCTGGGGATCGATATCTATCCGCGGGTTCGCTCCGCGTTGCAACTGCTTGCTGCGCTTAGCGGCGAGGATGATGAGACGATACTTTGAATCGACTTCCGGCCCATTCGTCGCTTCCATCTCGTTCTCACTCAACTCTGTCGTCGTAGCCACTCGATTGCTCCTTCTTCTTATCAGTGCGATTTATTTGTCGGACCTGAACCCATCGATCACTTCATGCACCAGTGCTTCCTGGCGCGCGCAGCGAGCGCGTTCAGCATAAATAATCGAGGCTAGCTGCTCGGCGGCGCGCTTCACCTCGTCGTTAATAATCACGTAGTCAAAATCTGAATAATGCCGCAACTCCTCCGGCGCGTTGTGCAATCTCACCTCGAGTTGTTCCGGCGTGTCCGTGCCACGCGCGATCAATCGCTCACGCAACACTTCGTACGACGGCGGCAAAATAAAAATACTCACCGCATCCAGCGCCAACTGGCGCACGCTCGCCGCGCCCTGAACGTCTACTTCCACTACGATGTCAGTTCCGGCACCAGTCTCTTCCGCGACTTGGCGCCGCGACGTGCCGTAGTAATTCCCGTGCACGCACGCCCACTCAAGGAATTCCCCGGCCGCGACCATTTCGTCAAAAACCTGCCGGCTGACAAAAAAATACTCACGGCCATTAACCTCACACTGTCGTGGCGCACGAGTTGTGAATGACACAGAATAGCTAAGATTTGGCACTACGTCCAAGACGCGACGGATGATGGTGCCCTTGCCGCCGCCGGAAGGTGAGCTGACGACGAACAAAGTGGCTCGAGGTTTTGCGGTGCTTTTGCTTTGGGTAACGGACTGTGCTTCTTTCACTTTACTCGACATTCTGAACCTGTTCGCGAAGTTTTTCGACCTCTGCTTTTATTGCCAGCCCAGCCTCCTTGATCACTAAATCAGTAGACTTGGAAAGCGTGGTATTCGCTTCACGGTTCAGTTCCTGCAAAAGAAAGTCGAGCATCTTTCCGGCTTCCCCCGGGGCATCGAGCGCTTCCTGAAATTGAGTGAGATGGCTGCGCAACCGCACCATCTCTTCACTGACGTCGCTGCGGTCGGCCAGATACGCCACTTCCTGGGCCAACCGCGATGGATCTATCTCAACCACTTGGCCGCCGCGATTGATCAATTCGCCGATCCGTTTTTGCAAACGCACGCGATAAGCTTCGGCGAGACCCGCGGCGGCGGCTTCGATCGTGGGCACGACCGACTCGATCTTTTCGACGCGCGCACGCAGCTCGGCGCGCAATGTTTCGCCTTCCTGCTCGCGCATTTTTTCGAGTTCGTCCAATGCCTGGTCTACTGCGGCGTCGACGGCGCTGACCACGCGATCGTCAATGCCGTTGCGCGCCGGTTGCAGCGCGCCGGGAATGCGCGCGAGCACGTTGATGTCCAACTCGCCGGCGATCTGAAAGTCTTCCTGGAGCTGTTTCAATGCGTTGACATAACCGGCGATAAGCGGCCGATTGAGTTCGTAGATCATGTGGGCCGTTCGGTCCAGGCTGATAGTCACGTCGACGCGACCGCGAGTCAGGCGCGAAGTGATGCGTTTCTTGACGCCGGGTTCGAGTGAAGCAAGCTCCGAACCCACGCGAAGGTGTATGTCGAGGAACCGATTGTTGACGGTCTTGAGGTCAACTGAGACGGAGAAATCATCACCCGCCACCATTGCCTTGCCGTATCCGGTCATTGATTTCATATCAACTGTGCGATTTGTGGTTCTTCTTCGTCTGCGAATTGAAGTTCGTAAAGCTTTCGATACTGGCCGCCGCGTTCCAGCAACTCTGCGTGAGTGCCCATCTCGATGATGCGGCCGGCTTCCATTACTACGATCACATCCGCGCGCCGGACGGTTGAGAGGCGATGGGCGATCACGATCGTGGTGCGATTGCGAACGAGATTGCCGATGGCTCGTTGCACCAATCGTTCCGACTCGGCGTCGAGCGCGGAAGTCGCTTCGTCCAAAATGAGAACCGGCGCGTTGACCAGGATTGCACGAGCGATAGCAAGCCGTTGGCGTTGACCGCCGGAAAGAAAGATGCCGCGCTCGCCGACAATCGTATCGTATCCGTCGGGCATTTCGCGAATGAAGTCGTGCGCGAAAGCGATCAAAGCGGCTTCTTCGATCTCGCGATCGGTTGCTTCGGGCTTGCCGTAAGCGATGTTGTGACGAATCGTGTCGTTGAAAAGAACTGTCTCCTGAGTGACGAGTGCGATCTGGCTGCGCAAACTCGCGAGCGTTGCCTCGCGCAGGTCAGTTCCGTCCCACAACACTGCACCTGAAGTCGGATCGTGGAAGCGTGGCAACAGCTTCGTCAACGTCGACTTGCCGCCGCCTGATTGGCCAACGAGCGCCACCATCGTTCCGGCTTTGATCGCCAGGTTAACTTCGCGCAACACGGAGCGCGTTTCGTTTCCATAACCAAATGAGATGTCGCGCAATTCGATCTCGCGTTGCAGCGCTGTTAGTGAGCCGGCTTGTGGCTTCTCGACGATCTCGGCATGCTCGTCCATTACTTCCCAAACGTGCTGGGCCGCGGCGAGCGCCTGTTCCATGCTGTTTTGCAAACGCGACAACTTGCGCATCGGATCGTAACTGCGGAACAGAAAGAAGAGGAACGCCAGAAACTGCGCGCTGTCCATTCGCCCGGCGAGAATTTCATGCTGGCCGAAGAAGAGCAGCCCCACGACAAACAGAATGCCGATCATCTCGATCGTCGGCGGCGCGGCGCCGGCGATAATCGCGCTGCGAAGATTCGCGCGCACGATTCGCTTAGCCACGGTCGTGAAGCGAACGGCTTCGCGTTTCTCCGCGCGATACGCTTTAACGATCCCCTGGTTCGCGAGTGCTTCCTGCGCGGTGTCGGTTAATTCTTTGCTGCCTTCAAAACTCTCGCGCGCCAGGTTGCGCAGTGATTTGCCAAACTTCGCGGTGAGCACACCGATGATCGGCGCGATTACGAGCGAACCGAGCGTCAGTCGCCAACTGAAGTAAAACGAGGCCGCGAGAAAGAAGATCAGCGTAAAACTCTCGCGCAGCATGTCGCGGACGGTTGCGGTTACGGCTTGCTCAATCGCCGCGGCGCTGGAAACCAAACGCGAGACGAGATAGTTCGTGCGATGCCGTTCGAAGAAGGTTGCTGATTGGGCCAGCAGGTGAAGGTAGAGATCCTGGCGTAACTTCAGCACTGACGACTGGCCGATCCGCGCCATGAGGTAAGTTGACGTGTATTCGGCAATGCCTTTGGCAACCGTAAAAACAACCAGCAGGATCGAGATCATTCGCCACGCGCCGAAGCCGGCCGGCGGAATCAAACGCTGCAAACCGAAGAGTGTTGGTGTTGGTTCGCCGCCGCCCTGGGAAAAGGCTTGTTTGAAGATCGGAACGATCAGGGCGCCGGTCGCACTCTCAAGCAGACCGACGAGAACCATCGCGAAAGTCGCGAGCAGGAAGATTGGCCAGTGAGGTCTCAGGTACTTTAACAGGCGGCGAAGATCACGCATCTCTGGTTGCGAAAGTCTCCGAACAGTTGCTATAAGGGAGGTAGAAGACGGCCCAAAGCTTTAAGAAGGAACTATACTTACCCCCGCTAATTTGCGTCAAGGCTGACTAATTGCCGATTTTCGATTGCCGATTGCCAATTTGTCGATTCAATTACGAAGCCCATTGCCTATCGCGCTTACAAATCGGCAATCGAAAATCGGCAATAACGCCACCCCCGAGACCCTCACGTAATTCCTTGTGCACGAGACTTCGTGCATTTGGGTTATAATTCGCCGTTCATCTTAGAGGTTAATGGATTCCCTCCCGACAAGGGTCAGACAGTTGGCACAGCAAGCACCACCAAACAACAAATACGCAGGCAAGCGTCTTCTCATCGCAGATGACGATACGGACATGAGACTCCTTCTCGCCGAGTACTTCCGCCGGCTTGGTTTTCAAGTCGAGGAGCGCGAGAGCGGCATGGCTGCGCTCGAAGCGGCGATCGCGGGAAGATTTGACTGTTTCATTCTCGACGTTTCGATGCCGGGAATGTCAGGACTCGAGTTACTGAAGCGCGTGCGCGACCGCGGCATTCAAACGCCGGCGCTCTTCTTAACGGCGCACGATGCGCTCGACGACAAGGTCGCCGGATTTGAAGCGGGCGCTGATGATTATCTCGCTAAGCCGTTCAGCCCGCGCGAACTCGAGTATCGCGTCGAGGCGTTGCTGCGTCGCGGCGGTTCAGTGCCGCAGGAACAGGACGGCGAACGGATCGAAGTCGGCGATCTCGTGATCGACAAGCGCCGGCACGAAGTGATTCGCAACGGTTACCGCGTTGACCTGACGCCGCTCGAGTTTCAGATTCTCGAACTGCTCGCTTCAGAGCCGGGCCGCGCGTGGTCGCGCAATGCTTTGCTCGATCGCGTTTGGAGCACTGACTACGAAGGCTATCAACGCAACATCGATCCACACATCAATCGCCTGCGCAAAAAGCTGGAGGCTGATCCGAAGAACCCGCGTTACGTGCTGACGGTTCGTGGCGTTGGTTACAAGCTCAACGAGATTCCCTGATGCTTTGGTTGATCGGATTAGGCCTCGTAGTCGTCTGGCTTATCTTGTTTTTGTTTCACCCCAGCGGCTGGATTCATCTGCTGCTTTTGGGGGGCATCACTGTGCTCGTGGTCCAGACCGCAGCCTACCGCAAGACCAAAGCTACCCTGAAAAACAACGGCGATCATTCGTGAACTTCGCCTTCGCTGCCGCAAATCTGTGGTTGACCTCGCCTCATCCATCGGCAACAATGCGCCTGTTTACGGCATCAAGAGCACCAGGAGATTGCTGCCATGACTCTACGTTTCCTTAGTCGACGCTTTCTTTCTCTATTCGTTGTTGGCTTGTTTTCACTGGCCACAGTGATGGCGCAGTCCGACGTCGAGCGAAAAACCGTTGCGATCACGTACCCGTTGGACGAAACAGTGACGGTGAAGTTTCAGGGCACGACTTTATTGCCACGCTTGAAAGGCGAGGCAAAGGTCAAGCGCGCTGGGCGTCGCGGCACGCGCGTCGAGTTGAGCATCGAGGATCTGCCGCGTGCTTCAGAGCTTGGCGGCATCTACACGACTTACGTTCTTTGGGCGATTTCGCCTGACGGCCACGTCGACAATCTCGGCGAGATCAAGCGCAGTGGCAGCTCGTTCATAAGCTCCAAGCTCGACGTGACGACGCCGTTGCAGAGCTTCGCTTTGATCCTCACTGCCGAACCACACTTCCTGATGAAAGTGCCGAGCAAGATGGTCGTGCTGGAAAACCTGCCGCCCCGCAAGCCAAACGGCAGCCAGGTTGAAACCGTCGACGTGCGCTACATCGGTAACTCGAGTGACTACTTCCGCAACGTTCACGTTCCGGAGATCGCCGACAAGGATTACCGTGAGACCCCCGTATCGTTGCTGGGCGCGCGGCAAGCGCTAGCGCTCGCGAAGTATGCCGGCGCGTCTGACGATGCGCCTGATGAATTGCAGGCCGCGGAAGATCAGTTACAGAGCGCGGAGAAAGCCTGGCGCTTGAATCAATCGACCGCCGAAGTCGACATCGAAGCGAGACGAGCGACGTCAGCCGGCGTGCACGCAGAAGAAGTTGCGGCCGTGAGAAAAACAGCGCGCTTGAATCGTGAAGAGATTCGCCGCCGCGATGAAGCCGTGCGCACGGCGGAGAAGAATGCCGACGCTTTGGAACGCGAAGTGGCCCAACTGCGGACCGCGCTCGAAAAAGAGCAGCGCGCGCGTGAGCTGGCCGAACGTGACGCCGGCACTGCCAGCGATCAACTGCGCGAGAAGCGCGTCGAGATCGCGCGGCTGCGTGACGAGAACCAACAGTTGCGCGCTGACGGCGATGCGGCCAGGTTGAAGCTGGCGCGTTATGAGGGAGAGAAGGACGCCGAGAACGCGCGCGTCGAAGCCGAGCGCAAGGCAATCGAACGGCGCAATGCCGAAGCGACGTTGAAAGAGACGTTGGCGAAGTATGGCACGCTGAAAGAGACAGCGACCGGTTTTCGCTTGACCCTGCCGGAGACGATCTGGGCCAGCACGCGCAAAGCGACGTTAGCCACTGCCGCGGCGGCGAAACTCGAACCGTTGGCCGCGTTGCTCGCGAGCAATCCTGATTACCAGATCCTGATCGAGGCCTACACCGACAGCAAAGGCGACGAAGTTTCCTTGCAACAGCTCACGCAAGAGCGTGCGCGCGTGTTGTCCGACCGGTTTCAAACCGCGGGCGTCGATCCCACGCGCATTCAAGCCAACGGCATGGGCGCGTCAAATCCGGTGGCGCCCAACACAACGGTAGCGGGCCAGAGAAAGAACCGGCGCGTCGACATAACATTTACATCACCGTTGCCGAAGAGCACGGCCGTAAACTAATTGCCAATTGTCGATTGCCAATTGCCGATTTCACCGCAAATTGGCAATCTGCAATCGACAATCGGCAATTCCTAATGTTCCCACTCGAGCCGCTCGAAATACTGCAGGTCATCGGCTACAGCATCGGCGCACTGCTGCCGCTCTGGTTAGCCGTCCAGCTCGTCCTTCATCGCAGCAGGCTCAGCAATCTCGAACGCCTGCTTGCGGCACTCGCCCTCACGATGGGCGGCTGGCACACCAGTAATCTCGTCATCACCCTTCATGGCCTCTTCGACCTCGGCCTCGACACATGGACCACACTGTTGCGCGTCGCGGACAGCATCGCCGTCGTCAGCATCACGTTTGCCTACTCGTTGCTGCTTCACGTTCACCTCTATCTCTGGGCCAACGCACACGGACGCGATCTAAACCGCAGTGAACGCATCCGCGTTTACATGTGCTACATCCCGACGATTTTTCTCGCCGTGGCGCTGCCCCGACTGTGGAGCGGCGATTACGCGCCGATGCTCACGAAACTCTCGCCGTTTGTGATTCCGTTTGCGTTCTGGATTGCTTACGTGCTCGGGCTCATCGCGCTCACGGAACTGCTCATCGCACGCACGAGCGGCAATCGCAGCGAGAAACGGATCATGCGCACGTTGGCCGCGTCGTTCGTCGGCGTTGGCATCGTGATCTTCGCCGCGCTCGGCTTTGAAGTGTGGCAGGGAACAGTTGCCGGAGCTTATCTGAAGACGATCGCGAATCTCGGTTCGCTGCTGCCGTCGGCACTTTGGGCTTACTACATCTATCGCTATCGCTACCTTGAAATCATCATCGAAAGAAGCTTGGTCGTCGTAACGTTTGCGGCGGTCGTGTTGACGGTCTACGTCTTTGGCATTCGCACCATCGGCGACTGGATGACCAGAGCGTATGGCGTTCGTCCCGGGCTCGTCGAAGCGCTCCTGATCCTCGCTCTGGCTTTGCTCGCCGCGCCGCTACGCCGCTGGCTGGCCCAACGTTTTCATCAACTCTTCGAACGTGAGGCTGCGCTTTATAAAGAGATCGTTTCGCGCATTGGCGCTTACGCCGGACAGTACAAAGATCTCTCCGATCTGTTGCACTTCGTCGAAGAGCGCACGACGCACGCGCTCGGTTTGCGAAAGCTGCAAATCTTCACCACCGATTCATCAGCAGCGTGGGTTAAAGACGTATTGCAACTCTCAGAAGCAAACGAATGGGCGCCGGTAGAAGACGAGGCGCTGTTGCTGGATCACGGGTTCAAGCTGGCCTATCCGTTGCGGCGTGAAGACAAGGTCGAGGGTTTGCTGGCCGTCGATGGTTCGTCGGCAAGCTTGACTGCCGACGTGCGCTCGGTAATGGACTTGCTTGCCGGCCAGGTCGCGATCGCGATCGACGATTCGCGTTTGCTTGAAGAGAACCTGCGCCTGGAGCGCGAGCTGGCCGAACGCGAACGGCTCGCATCGCTCGGGCGCATGGCCGCCACGGTGGCCCACGAGATCAAGAATCCCTTGTCGGCAATTAAATCGATCGCGCAGGTGATGCGTGAAGACGAGCAGCTCAACGATGAGTACGAGCGCGATCTGAGTTTGATTGTGGGCGAGACTGATCGGTTAAGCCAGAGCGTCACGCAACTGTTGAGCTTTGCACGCAAGGAGAGCACGGCCGAACAGCCGCTCGGCGTCGACGAGTTGTTGCAGTCAGTGGCCGACCTCTTCCGCGCGAACGCGCGCGAGCAAGGCATTCATCTCGAGTGTGAAATCAGATCCGATGCGACGCTGACCGGGAAATGCGTCTCCGCGTTGCGCGATGCCGTGTCGAACCTCGTGCTGAACGCTTTGCAAGCGACCGCGGGGGGCGGCCAGGTGAAGTTGATGGCTCAGGCAGCGAACGGCGAGCTAATGATCAGTGTTGAAGACAGCGGCGCGGGAGTGCCGGCGGATCTGCGCGATAGCATTTGGGAACCGTTCTTCACGACGCGCCAACGCGGCACTGGCCTGGGCCTGGCGATCGTGCGCAAGCGCGTGCAGGAAGTCGGCGGCTCCGCGGTGCTGGATGCTTCACGCAATGGCCGCGGCGCAGTCTTTCAACTGCGCGTGCCTCTCTAAAGTGGGAACTTTCTTTCGCTCGTCGCGTGTTATCGGTGGCCCGATTACGAATTGAAGGAGAAAGACCACGATGCACCAACGAAGAGTTCTCACGTTGATATTGCTTGCCCTGTTTCTCGTCTGCGGCAGCGTTCAAGCGCAAACGGCTCAAACCCAAAGTAAAGAAGACGAAACCAACCTCGACACGCAACTCTATTTGATCGTCGGCACTAATCAGGACGTCGTCGAATCAAAACTTCCGGCCGCACTCGATCCGGTCGTCAAGCAACTGCGCGCGACGTTGCCGTTCAAGAACTATCGTTTGGCGGCGACGTTGATTAATCGCGTCAAGAATGACGGACGCCTTAATCTCAGTTGGATCGGTGGTCCGTTGGCGTCAACGCTCGGAACCTCTCCGGTTACAACGCCGAGTTTCAGCCAGTTCAATGTCCGGCAAGTAAGGCTCGTCACGAACAACGACGGACAGCCAACGGTACAGATGGCCGGCTTTAACTTTGGCGCGCGCATTCCGATTCAAGTCAGCGGCGCGATCGCGGCCAATGGCGCGGTGGCCCCGAATTTCAGTTACGAGAACACCGGCCTGGCGACCGACATCAGCATGCGCGAAGGAGAACCCGTCGTCGTCGGCACGCTGAATGTTGGCCCATCCGGTGACGCCATCATCCTCGTCGTTTCCGCGAAGCGCACGACAAAGTAGGCCCAGGCTCAAACCGTGGCACGCAATGCGCTAGGGAATTGAACCTGATGGCTCTAAACTTACCCGGAAGTGAGAAAAGACGCGTTGCGATTAATGATTGTTGACGACGAAGAAGCCGCTCGTTATGGCATGCGGCGGGCCCTGACCACCCTCGGCTATAACATCACCGAAGCTGGGTCCGCCGAAGCCGCTCGCGCCCTCCTGAAACAGTCTGACCCCGATCTGTTGCTGCTCGACGTAAACCTCCCCGGCCTCAGCGGTCTCGATTTTCTGCGCGAGCTCAAGAGCGCCAACGGCAATGCGCCGCTCGTGATCATCGTCACGGCCCATGGCTCCGAACGCATGGCCGTCGAAGCCGTCAAAGCCGGCGCTCACGACTATCTTTCCAAACCATTCGAAGTCGACGATCTGCGTCTCGTAGTTAAGAACGCTGCCGAAACGCTGCAACTGCGCCGTGAGAACTACTCATTGCGCCGTCGCATCGAGGTTGAACGTTCGCAACGCGGCGCACTCATCGGCAACTCCGAAGCAATGCAACGCGTGCGCAGCATGATCGATAAGGTCGCTGAAACGGATGCCACGGTGCTCGTGCGCGGCGAATCGGGAACGGGAAAAGAACTGGTGGCGCGCGAGCTTCATGAAAGAAACAGCGTCAGGCGCAACGGCTCGTTTGTCGCCGTAAACTGCGCGGCGCTCCCGTCAGAATTGATCGAGTCAGAATTGTTCGGCCACGAAAAGGGTGCTTTTACAGGCGCAGCCGTGCGCCGGGAAGGGAAGTTTGAACAGGCGGATGCCGGCACTTTGTTTCTCGACGAGATCGGCGACATGAGTTCCAACGTGCAGGCCAAACTGCTGCGCGCGTTGGAAGAGAGACGCATTGAACGGCTCGGCGCGAACGAATCGATTCCCGTTGACGTGCGCATCGTCAGCGCCACGCATCGCCCGCTCGAACAGGAGATCAACAACGGCAACTTCCGCGCGGATCTCTTCTATCGCTTGCGCGTCGTGACCGTCGACATTCCGGCTTTGCGCGAACGACGTGAAGACATTCCGCTGCTGGCCGAGACGTTTGTGCGGCTTGCCGCCGACCGTTACGACCTGCCCGAACGCGGGCTGAGCCAGGGCACGTTGAAGCGCTTGCTCGAATATAGTTGGCCGGGCAACGTACGCGAACTACGGAACACGATCGACCGCGCGGTGATCATGGCGGAAGGCGAGGAGATCGCGCCGCGAGATCTGCCCGACGAAATCACAGCCGGAATGCCTATCAGTTCGATTACGGAGAGCAGTAGTGGTGAGTTAGGCGGGCTGCAGGTTCCGTTCACGGCGGATTTTCGCGAGGACCGTCGTGAGTTTGAGCGCCGTTACATCACGCGTTGTCTCGAACACACGAACGGCAACGTGACTCGCGCGGCGGAGATTCTCGATATGCACCGCCAGTCGCTCCAACATAAGTTGCGGCAGTTGGGCTTGGGACGAAGATACGTTACTGTAGCGGGTGATACGCAAGATAATACCGACAGTTGACGGATTTATTCACCATGAAGGCAAAAATTGACGCCATCATTCAGCGAGACCAGGCGGAGTATTTAGACCGGATATCAGTTCAGAGCGATCCTTTGTTGGCCGAGATGGAGGAATACGCGGCGGAGCATAGTGTGCCGATCGCGGATCGCGAGGTCGCGACGTTTCTGGAGATTACGGCGCGCGCCATCAAGGCGAAACGAGTGCTGGAAATCGGAATGGCCATCGGCTATTCGGTGGTCCACCTCGCGCGCGGCATGGGCGACGGCGGTATCGTCGTCACGATCGAACCGAGCGACGAAATGATTCAAGCGGCGACGAAGTTTTTGCAGCGCGCGAACGTCGCCAATCGCGTGCAACTCGCACGCGGCAAAGCGCTCGACGTGATGCCGGCATTTACCGAGACTTACGATCTGCTGTACATCGACGCGGTGAAGGAAGAGTACAAAGACTATCTCGATCTCGGCCTGCCACACTTGCGACAAGGCGGCGTTGTGATCGTCGATAACCTGCTCTGGGGTGGCCGCGTCGCGCAGCCTGAGAGCAGCGACGACGAGACCTCCACGATCGCGCTGCGCGAGTTCAATCAGTACTTCATGAAACATCCGCAACTGCGATCCGAAATTCTGTCGCTGGGCGACGGGCTCGGCTACGCAGTGAAGATCTATTGAGTTTCGTCACCGCCCAGGGTTAGTGGTAGCGTTTAGAAGTCAGTCGCGTCCGCGCTGGCGTCGTCGCCAACTGCGACTGGTTTTGATGAAGAGTGCTCTGGCTATTGTTTAGCGATATGTGCCCGCGATGGTAATCCACTGTCACATACGAAGGATCAATTACTTTAGTAACCGTTGGGCCAACGGTCTTTAATACGGTTGCGAAAAAGCCTTGACTGAGCTTCGTTTGAGGAATCGACTGAAAATCAGACTCCACAAATTTCACTTGCTTCAGCGTTATCGTTTTGTCCGGATTGCTGATAGTAATCTTGCAATTTTTGAAAATGGTATTGCGCCACTCCGCATTCGCACTGAGATCTACAGTTTGGTTTTCCCAAAAGTGGCCTTGCTCAGACTTGGCTTTGTTGATCTCTTCGGCTGATAGCGGATGAAATGCGGTGTAGGTACTGCTCTTTGTAGTTGTCAGATCGACAATGGTCGGCCAAAGCTGATTCTTCAACTCATTGTCAGCTTTCGCCAAGCGTTGAAATAATGGCGTAGAGATCTGCTTGTAGTCCTGATCGCTTATCGCGATTTTCTTCTCCCGCGCAATAGCCAGCATGGTTCTGACGTTCGGCAGTTCAGTCACCAAATCGGCCGGATTGATACTCGCTAACCCCTTCAGCGTAGCAGTTATCGTTCCGGGGGTTAATAGTGGATTACTGTTAGTAGCCTTATTGTTTAATGATTGCTTTATGGCGGCAACATCTGTCTTGATCGCGGCGACATCCGTGTCGTAGCTTTCGAATTTTCTGCTGACATGACTCCACAAGCTATAAGACAAACTCGCCACAACGGCGACAGTTCCTATGAACGAACCAAAGACGGAGATGAAGAGCTGTTTCCATGTGACCATTGAGTCCGGGTAAGCTTCGATCTTGGCTTCGAGTTTTGCGACACGTTCGTGAATTTGAACGTCATCCTTGGAGATGGGCATCGGGGAAGCGGCCTCCTTCGAACGCAGTGAGCTTGGTAAGGTTTGCGTTGCAGATTCCCAAACGGCGGCGACGCTCATATTCAGAGTTCCGTCCGGAAACCCATGAGACAAACGGTTCAATGGACCATACTCCTTGGGGGACCAACTCGCCTGAATAGATCAATGCGTCTCCTGCCTCTTTCCAGATCGAGTCCGGCAGTCAGCGCAGGTATCGCCTTGCTAAACAAGTAGGGAGTTTTCAGGGACGTTCTGTTTCCCGAAAATTAGGAACGCGTGGATAATGGCTTCCCTTGTAGCCAAATTTTTCTGTGGCGTCGCACCTGAGATTGCGTTAGACGCTCATCAGACCGTTCGGGAGCAAGTACCAAAGGCATGGGTTAACTCAGGTCACAGTACTCGCCATTTACGCCACAATAGTTTTCAACGGCCCACAGCGCCTCCACGCCAACAGAACTCAATGGACGCTGTGATCTTGGGTATTACTCCCCCAGGGAGATACGGGGACTATAGGTTTGACTCTTATTGGTGTCAAGTAGAACATTTGCCGGTGCTATGGTCCAGTTGTGAACCTTCGCTCTCGTTCCTCCATGCGCTTTATGGTGCGCGGCAACCCTGAGCCATCCATCTTGATAAAAACTTCTGCCGCGTGATAAGTTCGCGAAGCTATTCGCGGAGGTTTTTGCGATGGTCCGTTTCAATCTCAAGCAATTTGTCGCGCTCGTTTTGCTCGCTGCGATGGCGTACTCCACGTTGTCGTGCGCGGTCGCCTCGAGCAGTGAAGCTTTCTTCGGCACGACCACGCCTCCCGCTCGCAACGTCCTGCGCTACGTCACCGGCGACGAACCCGAGTCGCTCGATCCCGCGATCAGCAACGGCCAACCCGAAGCGCGCATCTACATGGCGCTCTTCGAAGGCCTCGTTGAATACAATCCCAAAACGCTCGCGCCAGATCGGGAACTCGCTACAAGCTGGGTTCCCAACGACGATTCGTCTGAGTTCGTTTTCTACCTGCGCCACGACGCGCGCTGGTCCAACGGCGATCCCATCGACGCAAACGACTTCGTCTACACTTTCCGCCGCGCCTTCGCTAAAGAAACTGCTTCGCGCAACGCCTACATGGGTTACAACATCAAGTACGCGCAGCCGTTCAACGAAGGCAAAGTTTTCGCCCGCGACAAGAGCACGGGCGCGTTTCTGCTCGCGAAAGATTTTGACGAAACCCTTCCCGCAGAACCGCTCAGCGGCACTGCCGCCGATCCCAACAAGAACGAATACGAGCAAGGCGCGAAAGACCTGGGCCAACCGCCGGCGAATACACCTTTTCACCAGGCGATGCACACACCGACGCGTTTGACCTTGCCCGGCGATGAAAAGTCGCGCACGAAACTGCTCAACAGCAACGCGAAGCTGAAAGCGGCCCTCGCCAATAAAGAATTGGTGCCGGTCAAAGCGGAAGACCTGGGCATCGAAGCGGTTGACAAGTACACGCTGCGAATCTCGCTGACCTCGCCGTCGCCGTTCTTCGTGAGCGCGTTGGCCCATCAGGTGTTTCGCCTCGTGCCGCAGAAGACCGTCGAGCAGTGGGGCGAGCAATGGACACAACCGGAGCACATCGTCAGTTGTGGCCCATTCAAAGTAAAAACCTGGCAGCCGTACGATAAGCTCGTCGTCGTTCGCGATCCGATGTATTGGGACGCCGCAACCGTCAAGCTCGACGAGATCTCGTTCTACCCGATGGCGGACAACCCGACGATCATGAATCTCTACAAGGTCGGCGACGTTGACGCAGTGCTCAATCACACGGTGCCGAATGCGTGGCTCGACGTCGTCAGGAACAAGCAAGACTACATGGACGGTGTCGAAGCATCGATCGATTACCTGATCATCAACACGACCAAGGCGCCGATGAACGACGTAAACGTGCGCCGCGCATTCAACATGTCAGTCGATAAGGTCGCGTGGGCGACGTGGCGCAAGGTCGTGAAACCGTTGACGGCATTCACGCCGACGGGCATCTTCGCGGGTTACCCGCAACCGACTGGCGACGCGTTCAATCCCGAAGACGCGCGCAAGTTGCTCGGCGAGGCCGGGTATCCGGTGACCAAGAACGGCGACGGCAGTTATTCGTGCCCTAAGTTTCCCGCGATCGAGTACATCTACAACACGCAGGAATCGAACAAAGCAATGGCCGAGTGGATGCAGGCGCAGTGGAAGCAGAACCTCGGCATCACGGTCACGCTGCGCAATATGGACTGGAAAACGTTCATGGCCTCCAGAAACAAGCTCGACTTCAACGGCTTTGCGCGCGGCGCGTGGGGCGCGGATTACATGGATCCGTACTCGTTTCTCAGCCTCTTTATTGAGGGCGCGGACAGCGGCACCGGTTGGACCGATCCCAAATATTCGGAAATGATCGATCGCGCAAACCGCACGCTCGATCCGAACGAACGTTACAAGCTGCTCGCGGACGCCGAAGCGTTCATGCTCAAAGCGCAACCAGTCGTTCCACTCGACACTGCTTCCGTTAACTGGGTGAAGAAGCCATACGTCAAAGGCATGTATCCGAATGCGGGCTCGTTGTTCGCCTGGAAATATGTTTACATCGAACGCGATCAGGCCAAGTGGGACTACAAAACGCCGAGTCTAGCTGAGTAACAAACCGCGAATGCTTCGCTTCATAATCAGACGCCTCCTGATTACGATTCCAACGATCATTGTCGTAATCTCGCTCACCTGGACCCTGATCAAGCTTGCTCCCGGCAATTTCTACTCCGGCGAGAAACGCCTGCCGCCCGCCATCGAAAAAAATATTCGCGAGAAGTATGGCCTCGACAAGCCGTGGTACCAGCAGTACGGCAAGACGATGGGCAATATTCTTTTCCACTTCGATTTCGGCACGTCACTGCGTTTCGAAGGGCAATCGGTAAACACGATCATTCGGCGTTCGTTGCCCGTCTCGGCCGCGGTGGGAATTCTCGCTTATCTGCTCGCGTTGCTGGTCGGCATCACGGTCGGTTCCATCGCGGCGCTCAAGCAAAATTCGCGTTGGGACTACGCTTCGATGGCGCTGGCGATGCTCGGCATTTCCGTGCCCAACTTCGTGCTTGGCCCGATCCTGGTGCTGATCTTTTCACTCAGTCTTTACTGGTTGCCGCCGTCGCGTTGGGCCGGCTTCCCGAGCCGGAACCTGATTCTCCCGGTGCTGACGTTGTCGGCGATCTACATGGCCTACATCGCCCGGCTGACACGCGCGGGAATGCTGGAAGTGTTGCGCTCCGACTACATTCGCACCGCGCGCGCGAAGGGCTTGAGTGAAAAGGACGTGGTGATCAAGCACGCGTTGCGCGGCGGGTTGATGCCGGTCGTTTCGTACACCGGCCCGGCGCTCGCGTTTCTGTTAACGGGCACGGTCGTGGTCGAGCGGATCTTCGCGTTGCCGGGATTGGGTAACTACTTTATTCAAGCGTCGCTCAATCGCGACGAACCGCTGATCATCGGCATCGTCGCGTTTATCTCGATTACCTTGTTGTTGATGAACATGCTGGTCGATATCGCTTATGCGTATCTCGATCCGCGGGTGCGATACCAGTAACGATGGTGGAACCAGAGATCAAAATCGGATCGGAAGAGGCGGTTGCCGAAGACGTACACGCGGACGCCGGCGAGTTCGTTCACGGCACGTCGTTGTGGCGCGACGCGTGGCGGCGTTTGCTCAAAAACAAGCTCGCGGTCTTTGGCCTCGTCGTCGTCGTGGTGATCACGATCGCGTCGATCATTGGGCCAACGCTGATCAAGCGCATCTTCGGTTTCACGCCAGATTACATTCCGACGCAAAACATCCAGCTCGTGCGTTCGTTTCCGCCGTTCACCGGCCTCGACGGCAAGTTTTCCTGGCTGCATCCGATGGGCACTGACAACGCCGGGCGCGATCAACTTGCGCGCGTGTTGCAAGGCGGCCAGATCTCGTTGTTCGTCGGCATCATCGCGACCCTGGTTTCACTCATTATCGGCGTGAGCTACGGCGCGATTTCCGGCTACGTTGGGGGCCGCATCGACAACCTGATGATGCGCATAGTCGACGTGCTCTATTCGTTGCCATATGTGATCGTCGTGATCGTGCTGCTGGCGATGTTTCGCAGCCAAACGCCGCGCGGGCAACTCACGCTCTTGTTCATCGCGCTGGGTTCGGTTTCGTGGTTGACCATGGCGCGCATCGTCCGCGGGCAGGTGTTGTCGCTGAAGAACCAGGAGTTTGTGCTGGCAGCGCGCGCGACCGGCGTCTCCGCGCCGCGCATTATCTTCCGGCATCTGGTGCCGAACACGCTTGGCCCAGTGATCGTCTACACGACTTTGACAATTCCGCAGATCATGTTGAGCGAAGCGTTTCTGTCGTTTCTCGGCCTCGGCGTGCAAGCGCCGCTCGCGTCGTGGGGCAGCCTCGCGGCGGACGGCGCACAGAACATCGCGATCTTTCCGTGGCAACTGATCTTCCCCGGCGTCACGATGGCGCTGACGCTTTTTTCGCTTAACTTTTTGGGAGATGGTTTGCGCGACGCACTCGACCCGCAAATGAGGACCACTTGAGCCTGTTAGAGGTCAAAGATCTTCGCACTTACTTCGAGACTGATGACGGCCTGGTCAAAGCCGTCGACGGCATCTCCTTTCAGCTTCAAAGCGGCGAAACATTAGGCATCGTGGGTGAGTCGGGCTCGGGAAAGTCAGTCACAAACCTCTCGATCCTGCGGCTGATTCCCGAACCTCCCGGCAAGATCGTTTCCGGTGAAGTCATCTTCAAAGGCCAGGACATTCTGTTGTTGCCGTCGCCAGCAG
>Ga0247688_1000194_pt1 | contig 24174 bp, 23 predicted proteins | sample CNK29_metaG_FD_182718 | JGI IMG/M metagenome (GOLD analysis project Ga0247688, IMG submission 182718) | Soil microbial communities from Purdue University Martell Research Forest, Indiana, United States - CNK29 | ecosystem: Environmental > Terrestrial > Soil > Temperate forest > Bulk soil... | reverse complement strand
TCGAGGCGCGATCGCAGCTTCGCGCACTCCCGTCGGCAGAAGGCGATGCGCTGTTTCGCCGCGAGTTGCCTCGCATCGAGAAGGCGGCCGCGGCGAACGATGCGGCAATCGTCGGCGCGGCAGTCCGTCGCTGGCGGGAACAAAGCCGTGCATGGGGCGAAGCGGAGTTCCTCGGACGTTGGGGCGAAGCGATGCAGCGCGGCGAATCGGCTGAGGCCGCGCGGCTGCTCGCTGTTGCCCGGGCGCTCGGCAGCGCACTTCGGGAACAGAGTGGTGAAGGATTGCTTGCTGAAGCCGTTGCGGCGATCGATGGCGCGGACGCCGCGACGCGCGCCACGCTGGCCGAGGCTCACGCAACGTACCGGCGCGGCCGGATCGCATACAGCCGCCGGCAGCCGTCCGCCGCCGAACCCGATCTACGTCGGGCAGCGGCGCTCTTCGCGAGAGGCCGGAGCCCGATGGAACGGATGGCCCTCTACTACGCGGCCAATACTCGCTACGACCAGAACGACATCGCCACGGCGCGGATGCAACTGGAGGCCTTGCTGGCGCACGAAGACAGCGGACATATCGCCTCGGGCGCGTTGATCCGCTGGCAGTTGTCGTTGTGCAGGAACGCAGACGGCGATACCGAAGGCGCGCTCGCTCTTCTCATTGACTCGGCAGCATCGTTGCGGCGCCTTGATGAACGAAACAACCTCGGTTTCGTCGAGTCGCTGCTCGCCATGACACTGCTCGATGAGGGACGTCCGGACGAGGCCTGGGAGGCGCGGATTCGTTCCTTCGAGGCGCTGAGCACCGAAGGGCGCGGCGACCGGTTGCTGGCCAATCTCGCCGGCGCGGTTGCCGAGGAGCGCCGCGCCGGCCACACCGACGCCGCGCTGGCCCTGGTGGGTGTGGAACGGGAGGCAGGGCGCGATGTACAGGACGACGTATTGCTGTCCGGAACGCTGACCCGCGCGGCGGTGCTTACCGCTGAGCTGGGAGACATCCGGGGCGCGGCCCGGCTGCTCGACGAAGTGCGCGGCGTTTCGGCGCGTGTGAGCGATCCGGCGTTCCGTTCGTTGGTCGATGCGAACGCCAACGTTGCACAGGCAGCGGTTACGCTCCGTTCCGATCCCGCGCTGGCAGTGAAGAACCTGGCCACCGCCGCCGGGGCATACGAGCAAATGGGACTGCATGCTCAGGCCATCGACTGTTACCTGCTGCGAACGCGCGCGGAAACCGCGCTCGGTGATTTCCCTGCCGCGGCGCGCACGGTCGACGAAGGACTGGCGCGATTCGAGCGCTTCCATGTGCAGCTCGCCGGCAGCGCGGTCGACGAAGGGGTGCTCCAGTCGGGCAGTGAGTTGATCGAGGAAGCCATTCGGCTCAGCCTCGATCGCGGCGAAACCGCGTTGGCGTTTGGTTACGCCGAAAACGCGCGGATGCGCTTTGCGGATGCGCCGGCGTCACCGGCTCACGCGGTCGCGGCGGCCGTGCAATCGCGGCTGGCCGGCAGCGGCGCGGCGCTGGTCGAGGTGGTTGTCCTGCCGGCGGAAACGATCGTCTTCTCGCTCGACGGTTCGCGCCTGTCCGTCGCGCGTCAGCCGGTGTCGCGCGAGGCCATGGTCGGCATGGTCCAACGGGCCGCGGCGGGCGATCGCGAAACGGCCACCTCCCTGTATGACCTCCTGCTCCGTCCCGGAGCGCTTGTGCCGCGTGCGCGCACCCTCGTCGTCGTTCCTGATCCGCTCCTCTCTGCGCTGCCGTTCGCCGCGCTCTATGACGCCACGGCGAAGCGCTACCTGATCGAAGAGGTTGCGGTCGTCCTGGCCGAGAGCGGCGCATCGCTGCGCGCCCCGTCAGCGGCAAGGCCGTTGACGCATGTCCTGGCGATGTCGCTGCCGTCCGGCGAGGCCACAGGATCTGCAGCGCTGGCAGAGACGAACGCCGAAGTACGAGACGTCGCGTCGGCATACAGCGATGGCACGGCCCTGCGGGATTCGCAGTCGACGTTCGCCGCGCTCGCCGAGGGCGGGCGCGACGCCGACGTCATTCATCTCAGCGGACATACTGACGAAATCGGCAGCGGCGGAACGGCCGCGCTGGTATTTGCTGCAGCGGATGGCGTGAAGCGCGAGCGCATTCCGTGGAAACGGATCGCCACCGCGTCGTTTCCCCGGCTGCAGGTGGCCGTTCTGGCGGCGTGCGACACCTTGCGCCTTCCTTCGCACCGCGCAGGAGCGCGGGCACCCAGCCTCGGAGGCGCGTTTCTCGCCGCCGGTGCCCGCTCCGCGGTCGGGACTCTTCGCCCGATCGGCGACCGCGATGCCCGCCTCCTTTTTCGAGCTCTCAATCAGCAACTCGGCCATGGAGTGTCCGTGGCCAGCGCTGTCCGGAACGCACAACTGGAGGCGATTGCAGGAGGCGCGTCACCAGCCGCCTGGAGCGCCATCGCTGTCCTGACGAGGGAGATCCCTCAAACCATCGGAAAGGAATGACCCATGAACGTGACTGTCTTTTTCATCGGTATCTGTGCCCACATCGACAATCAGCTTCCCTTGAAGCCCACCGGCACCGGGCCGGTTACTGAACCTGCCGGGTCCGTTACGCGGGTCGTTCTCCCAAATGCCAGCCTGGGGCTCCGCATCGGTGATAATTCCGTCTCTCCGCACTTTGCAACGTTATTCATCCCCGCTCCCTTTATCGCCAACGCCCCGCCGGTGATCAGCGGCCTCGATCCGATAGTCCCGATACCGGGGTTTTGGCGGATGGGAGGTGTTCAACTCGAGCTTGCCAATGTCACAGAGGATCTGACGCTGGCAGAAAGCTATTGTCTGCCCAGCCTCTCGCGGACGGCGGGCTTGCAGCCCGACTTGAGCACTGCGGTGGTCGACGCAGGGGCGGCCGCGTGCGTGTTCCAGATCACCGGAGGTACGCTTGATACCCTTCTGCACGGGGAGGCGGTGCTGGGGAGCTTGACTGTCGATACCGATGAACCGGCATTGACTGTAACGCGCGTTTGGGATCAGAACGTCGCGACCATCGGTCTGAAGGCCGCGACGATCGACAACGTTCAAATAGATCCGGTCATCTTCCTGTCGAACACCGGTGCCGATACCGAGAGCGACGTCGATTTTCTGCTGCATTATCGCGTCACTACATTCTTTCCCGACAATCCGCTGTCGCCAGTGTTCGAGTGCACGTATCGCAAGGCGTCGCCCGACGAAGAATCCAAGCTCAAACTGAGTCCGGTCCTATATGAGGGACTGACGATCGGCTGCTCGAACTCTGTCTATCCATGAGGTCGGAGGACCCGTCGACGGCCGCCTCCGATGCGCCATCGCTGTCCTGACGAGGGAGATCCCTCAAAACAATCGGAAAGGAATGATCCATGAACGTGACTGTCGTTTTCATCGGAATCTGTGTCCACATCGACGATGATCCATCAAATACCAGGGTCGTCCTCCCCAACTGCAGTCAGGGACTCACCGCTGCCAACCAATTCATTCCCGCGCACATCGCAAAGTTGTCTATCCCTGCTGCGTTTGTCGCCACACCTCCGGCGGCGATCGCGGGTCTTACGCCGGTTGACGAGATAGATAATTTGTTGTCCTGGCAGATGAACGGTCTTCTGCTAGGGCTGCAAAAGGAGTCGGGGGAGCTGACGAAGGCCGAGACCTACTGTCTCCCCAGTCTCACGCTGACAGCTGGTGTGCAGCTTTCTCTGAACGATGACGAGGCGGCTTGTGTGTTCGGTATCACCGCAGGAACGCTCGACACATTTCTTCCCCTGGACAGCGAAGCGGTGCACGGGAAGTTGACGGTCGGGACTGATCAAGCGGATCTGACCGTGAGTAATCAAGTGACCACCACCACGATCACCCTGCAGGCTGCGACGATCGACAACGTTCAAAAAGATCCGATCATCTTCCTGTCGAACACCGGCGGCGGGGACGACAGCGACGCTGATTTTCTGCTGAGCTATCTCGTCACCACGTTTATGCCGAGCACTGTGCTGGAGCCGAGGTCCGATTGCGTCCCCCGCCCGGCAACACCCGATGAGAATTTCATCCTTCAACTCGGTGGAAACATCGGTGAGGGATTGACGATCGGTTGCTCAAACTCTGTCTATCCATGAAGTCGGGACCGGTCGACGCCGCCTCCGATGCGCTAGAATTGCCCGGTGAACTCCCCACGTATTGGCAAGCCTCGGCGTGCATCGGTGGCGGCGTTTTCGCTGTCGCGGAAGCTGCCGCGCCTGTCGATGCCGCTGTCGGCTGCCGCGATGACCGGGTCGCGGCCGAGGCCGACGATTGGGAAGCCGGGGCGGTCGATTTTCGGCAGCGTGCCCGATGGGAAGCCGCCGCAGCGCGATCCGGTTACCACGCCTCGCAATGGACGGAAGTGACGAGCAGGAACAGCATCCCGCGATCCGCGGCCTGAGAACCGTCTGCCGCTGCAACAACATCAAGTACAGGACGATCGAGCGCGCCATCCGACGGGGGGCGTGTACGCTCACCCAGATCGCGGTCTGCACCACCGCCACCACCGGACATTGCGGCGGAAGCTGCACCCCCGAGGTTCAGGAAATGCTGGACGAGCACGCGCCGAAGACGGTGCTGGCGCAACCGCCCCCGAAACCGGCGGCATCGGCCGACGCCTGGTGGATTCGCAAGAGATGATGCCTGTGGTTTCCGGCGGCCAGGGCCTGCCGATGATTCCGCCGACGGGGATGGCCATCGCCGCGCTCACGGTGATGCTGTGGCTGATCTGGAGCGATACGATCCGGTCGGCGCGTTCACCGGCGATTCTCTACGCCGTGCGCGTGGCGCTCTTCATCATCGTGGCCGGCATCTTCGTGCTCAACCGAATCCGCTACCCGTTCCTCTTCTCGCCGACGGCGACAGTCCTGGTCGTGGTGGTGGCGCTGGTCGGGGCGGGGGGTGCCGCGTACTTCGCGCGGCGTCTGGTCAGGCGGGGATGAAAAGCAGGGTCCGGTGAAGATCGACTGGCGTAGGTGAAGGTAGTTGGTAGAACTTAGAGAGAGATCGCAGGCCTACCAACTCGTCCGGTCCATCATTCCGCTCGGCAAGGTGGCCAACCTTCACCGAACCCATGAGCGCACTATACGGCATTCTGTACGGAACGTCAACCTTACTGATTTATGACGCGGATAGGTTGCCATGGGTGTGGATGGTGCGGTTGAGGCTGGGTCTCGCGGTTGCGGGGTCTCGCGGGGGTTGCTGGGTTACAAAGTTGCTGGGTTGCTGGGTTGCTGAGTTGCTGGGAGCGCCTTTCAGATGCACCACAGTTGACGGTAGTTTTGGATAGTTACGATGGTTGCGGCAGGATGCTGCAGGTTCGATTGCCTGGTAACCTCAGCGGCGAGACGCCGCCGAGCCAGCCGGCGAGACGCCAGCGCTCCGGTCCCCCGCAACCGCGTAAAACATATACTCCGACCCGCATGAACCTCGTCACCCTCTTTCAGGCCCTCGGCGATGCGACGCGGTTGCGGCTGCTGAACCTGATGGCGGCGGGGGAGGTTTGCGTCTGTTACTTCGTCGAGATTCTCGATGAGACGCAGCCGAAGATCTCGCGGCATCTGGCCTATCTGCGGCGGGCGGGATTGGTGGCAGCGCGGCGCGAGGGGAAGTGGATGCATTACAGGATGGTGATGCCGCGGGACCAGGCAGTGGCGGAGGTGCTGGGTGCGGTGCTCCGTGCCGTCGCTGCCAATCCGAAGATGCAGCGCGATCGGCTGGCGCTCGAGCGCGTCTGCTGCGCGGTGCGATTGCCGGCCTCGCTCCGGAACGCTCCCAAACCGGAGCTCTCGAGGCCGCGGACGATCTGATGCTGTCGGCGATCCTCATCGCCATCGCTGCCTTCTTCGCCGGAGCGGTCTCGGCGGTGGCGGGCTTTGGCATCGGCAGCATCCTGACGCCGCTGCTCGGGCTGACCATCGGCGTGAAGCTGGCCGTGGCCGGCGCGGCCATCCCGCACTTCATCGGCAACGCGCTCCGGCTCTGGACGCTGCGCGACAAGGTCGACAGGCAGGTGCTCAAGACCTTCGGAGTGATGAGCGGCGTCGGCGCGCTGGCCGGAGCACTGCTTCACGCCGCGGCGGCGACGCCGGCGTTGAAGGTCGTCTTCGGTGTGGTGCTGATCATCGTCGGCGCGTTTGGCGTCACGGGTTGGAGCGATCGCCTGCGCTTCGGCCGCCGAGGAGCGTGGGTGGCGGGCGGGGTGTCGGGGATGCTGGGAGGGTTGGTCGGGAATCAGGGGGGGATCCGCGCGGCGGCGATGCTGGCGCTGGACGTCCGCAAAGAGGTGTTCGTGGCCACGGCGGTTGCCATTGCCCTCGTGGTCGACGGCGCGCGTTTGCCGGTCTATGCCTTCAGCACCGGACGGCAGTTGCTCACGGTCTGGCCGCTCATCGCCGGTGCCAGCGTCGCCGTGATCCTCGGCACGTTCCTCGGCAGGACGCTGCTCGGCCGCGTCCCGGAGCGGTTCTTCCGCCGCCTCGTCGCGGCGATGCTGATCGCGCTCGGCGTAGCGATGCTTTTGTCACGGTGAGTTTTCACGCGGAGACGCGGAGACGCAGAGACGCGGAGTGGAGCCGGTCAATCTCACTCCGCGTCTCCGCGCCTCCGCGTGAAACCGTCTGTATCATTAACCGTGCGCCTGCGACTCACCGGTTTCCTCCTCCTCCTTGCCTCCACCACCCAGGCGGCCACCTTCCTCGTCCCCTCGGACCGCGAACTGGTCGCTGCCTCGAAGGCGATCGTTGTGGCGACGGCCGGCGAATCGCATTCGCGGTGGGCGCCGGGGGGATGGATCGAGACGGTGACGGAGTTGCGCGTCGAGGAGGCGATCAAGGGCCCGATCGACGCCGGCGAGACGATTCACGTCACGGAGCTGGGCGGCATCGTCGGTGATATCGGGTATGTCGTCGCCGGCAGCCCGCGGTATGCGAACGGGGAGCGGGTGCTGCTGTTCCTGGAGACGAACGACCGCGGGGAGTGGGTGGCCAAGAACATGGTGGTCGGCAAATTCGAGCGTGCCGAGGATGGGAGGGGGCGGCGGCTGCTCGTGCGCGATGCCGGGGAGATCGCCGGATGGGAAGAGGACGGCACGACGCATCGCGAGCCGGTGCGGATGGAGGATGCGTTCCTCGACTTCGTACGGGCGGCGGCGCAGGGGCGTGATGCGGGCGACGATTACATCGTTCGTGATCCGGCACCGTTGCGGGTAAGACAGTTGTCGGTTGTCGGTGGTCGGTTGTCAGAAAGTACTGGCGCGACTGCTGTTGCACCGAGCTCGTACCTTTTGCAGGGCGGCGGAGGCCTCGGCATCCGCTGGCCCAGCTTTCCGGCTCCCGTAATCTTTCTCAGCCACGGCACGCAGCCGGGAGCGGTGAACGGCGGACTGACGTCGCTGCAGCGCGGGCTGGCCGCGTGGACCAATGACGGCGGATCGAACATCGTCTACAGCTACGGCGGTACGACGGCCGTCGCCCACACCGGCTTCAACGGCGGCACCTCGGACGGCGTGAACACGATCCAGTTCAACGATCCGGCCAATGAGATCCCCGGCTCGTTCACACCGACCGGCGGCGCCACGCTGGCCATCGGCGGCGCCTGGTTCGGCAGTGCCACGCATGCGGCAAACGGCGAGCAGTACTTCACGATCGTCGAAGCCGACCTGGTGGTGCAGGACGGCATCAGCGGCGCGGGCCTGACCGGCAACGGATTCGATCACGTCCTCACGCACGAGCTGGGTCACACGCTCGGCCTTCGCCATTCGGACAAGAACCCGGTCGATAACTCCGCCTGTACCGCGCCGCTCGACTGTTCCTCGACCGCCATCATGAATTCGAGCGTGGCCTTCAACTCCGACCCGTTCGGCTCCGCGTTGCAGGCGTGGGATATCGCCGCGATCGATGCGGTCTACGGCTCCGGCGTCGTGCAGCCGCCGGCCTGCGTACCGCCGAAGATCGTCTCGGCGCCGCAGACGGTGAACGTCGGGACGACGTCGGTCACCTTCTCCGTCACGGCCTCCGGCGACGCGCCGCTGTCGTTCCAGTGGTACGCGGGTGCCTCGGGGAACACGAGCGCTCCGATCGCGGGTGCGAATACATCGTCTCTCACCGTGAAGCCGCCAGTGACGAGCGCCTACTGGGTACGCATCACGAACGGATGCGCGCCTCCCGCCGACAGCGGAACGGCGTTCGCCATCGTCAACAACTGTCCGCCGGTGACGATCGACTCGCAGTCTGGCGTGGCGACGATCCTGGAGGGGAAGACGGTGACGCTCTCCGCCGCCGCCAGCGGCGGAACGGTGTCGTATCAGTGGTACTCCGGGCTGAGCGGGAGCACGTCGTCGCCGATCCCGGGCGCCACCGGCAGCAGCCTGACGGTGACGCCGTTAACGACGTCGAGCTACTGGGTGCGGGCATCGAACACGTGCGGCTCGTCGGCGGACAGCATCACGATCACCATCACGGTGCTGCCGTGCAACGCGCCGAAGATCGTGGTGCAGCCGGCCGGCGGCGACGTGGTGACCGGCTTCGGCGTGACGCTTTTCGCCGGCGTCACCGGCACGCAGCCGATCGCATTCCAGTGGTACGAGGGGACGTTCCCCGACACGTCGCGCCCCGCGAGCAACGGGACCTCGGCGCTGCTGGCGGTGCCGTCGCTGGTGTCACCGACGTCGTTCTGGCTGCACGTGTCGAGCGAGTGCGGCCAGGCCGACAGCACCACGGCCCGCCTGACGATCGTGCCGGCCTGTACGGCGCCGTCGATCACCTCGCAGCCGCACGACCAGAACGTGGCCGCAGGCGCGAACGCGATCGTCTCGGTCAGCGCCACAGGATCGTCGCTCAGCTATCAGTGGTACCAGGGCCCGAACTTTGATTTCACCCACCCGCTCGGCGGCAACGCGCCGGCTGTCTTCACGCCAGCCATCACCGGCCCGACGCAGTTCTGGGTGCGGATCAGCAGCCCGTGCGGGAGCGTGGACAGCGCGGTGGCGATGGTATCGGTGGGGGCGGCTTCGAGGAGACGGGCTTCGAGGCCGTAAATGCCATCCGCAGATGTCGCAGAGTGAACGCAGATGAGGCGGCCTCATCGTTCGGCAATTCGTACCTTGCGTCGTCTGGTTGTAACGGCCGCGTGATCGGCGACACAATTAGTGGGATCGGCCAGGCCTAGAATCGCGTGTGGTCCGTTCCCCGGAGGGTTCCCCTGAATGCGAATCGTTGTTCGGATGATGATCGTGTTGTTGCTGGCGTTGGCGACGTCGCTGCAGGCGGTCTCATACATCGTTCCCCAGGATCGGGAACTGATCGGGGATGCGGAAGCGATCTTCAGCGCGCAAGCGGTGGCATCACACGCCGAACTGACGAGCGATGGCCGGGTTGTTACGATCGCGGAACTGATGGTCGATGACGTCCTGAAAGGGCCGATCGAGCCTGGAACGACCATTCGTCTGACCGAAGCGGGAGGGATCGTCGGCAACTACGGCGTCTTCATCCCGGGGGCGCCCCGGTACGAGCCCGGCCGCCGCTATCTGGTCTTCGCCGGCAGGAGCAGGTTCGGCGGCTGGTCGACATATGCCCTCGGACTCGGGAAGTTCACGATCGTGCAGGACCTTGCCGGACGGGAGATCGTGCTCCGCGGCGATGACGCGGCAATCTTCGGCTTCGGTGCAGGCGACTTTGCGCCCCACGCGGAGCGACTCCGCCTCGGCGACGAATTCCGTGCCTATGTGCGAACCGTCGTCGCGGGGGGAGCAGACGCCGCGCGTACCGATTACTTCATCGATCGCAACAACGTCGTCCTGGCCCATTTTGTCTCGGCTACGGCGTTTCGTCCGATGCCGCTGGCGACGCGCTCCGATTACCTCGGCTCGGACCTTCTGCGTTGGCGTACGCCTTCGACGACGATGGTCTACTGCTGCGGCGCCACGCCGCAGCCTTCGCCGCTTGACGGCGTGGACGCCTTCAACACGGCCCTCATCCGGTGGAACACAGCCGGGGCCGGAATCAGCTATGCGAACGGCGGCCGCGATGACACCGCCACCGGTGGTCTGAACGGCTATGGGCGCGGCAACGATCACCACAACGCGGTGCTGTTCAACGATCCGTTCAACGACCTGCCGAATCCGAGCGGCGGTTTTCTGATCGGTGTCGGCGGCGGATCGGGCTGGTCCTACACCGGCCCCGACGGTCAGACGTATTTCGGGCCGGATGTCCCGGGTAACCCCGCGGGCGAGGTCGACGTCGAGATCAACGACGGCCTTGGCCCGCTCGGCCAGACTCGATTCTCTGCCGGCGTGACGCACGAGGTCGGTCATACGCTCGGTTTTCGCCACTCGGATAAGAACGCGCAGGACAGCGGACCCTGCTCGGCGCCGTTGCCATGCTCGAGCAGCGCCATCATGGTGTCGTTCATCAATGCGGACTACCAGGGGCTGCAGCAATGGGATATGGACGCCGCGAACAGCGTCTACGGCGCCGGCCCCGTGTGCATTGCGCCGTCGATTACGACGCAGCCATCGAGCCAGAGCATCTCCCTCGGCTCGCAGGCAAATCTCAGCGTCGGCGCCAGCGGCAGTGCAACGTTGACGTACCAGTGGTTCACGGGAAACTCGCCGTCGACAGCGAGCCCGGTCGGCGGTGCCACGAGCGCAACCTTCCATCCGACGCCCGCGACGACGACAAGCTATTGGGTCCAGGTCACGAATACATGCAATGGCACCCAAACGGCGAACAGCAACACCGCGGTGGTCACGGTTACCTGCACTCCGCCCTCGGCGCAGATACCGGTCGCCGCGCCGTCATCGATTCCCAACGGACAGTCGAGCACCATCTCCGTCAATGCGACGGGCAGCGGACCGTTGACCTATCAGTGGTTCACAGGCAACTCAGGCGATACATCCAACCCGATCCCGAGTGCGACCAACTCCTTCGTCACCGTCAGCCCGACGGTCACCACCAGCTACTGGGTACGCGTCACCGGTCAGTGCGCGCCGGTTGCCGACAGTCGGAATGTGACCGTTACCGTTACCTGTTCGCCGATCGCCTCGCAGGGCGTGATCGCACAGCCGTCGACCATCAACTCCGGCCAATCGTCCACCCTCTTTTTCTCGACTACCGGCAGCGGGCCGTTCGCCATTCAGTGGTACACCGGCGGGCAGGGTGATACCTCGAATCCGATCCCGGGCGCGACCAGCACGAGCACCGTCGTTTCACCGGTTGTGACCACCGGCTACTGGGTGCGCGTCTCTGCCTCCTGCGGATCGCAGGACGGCAGCACCGTCGTGATCGTCAACGGCACGATCTGCACCGCGCCGTCGATCACGACACAGCCTGCCAGCTCGTCCATCAGTGCCGGCTCACCGGTGACGGTGACGGTCTCGGCCGGTGGTACCGCCCCGTTCACGTATCAATGGTTCACCGGCGATAAAGGTGACGTTTCCCATCCCATCCCCGGGGCGACGCTGGCTTCGCTGACGCAGAGTCCCGCGGCCACGACGAAGTACTGGGTTCGCGTCTCTCACACCTGTGACTCTCAAACCGCCGACAGCAATGCCGCCACCATCACAGTCACCGTCGTAACCTGCACGAACCCGTCGATCACGACGCAGCCAGCCAATGTCACCGTCGGGATCGGCTCTACGACCACGCTGAAGGTCGTCGCGGCCGGCTCCAGCACGCTGCACTACCAGTGGTTCCAGGGAGCGAAAGGCGACACCTCGAAACCGGTCGGCACCGACTCGGCGACCCTCGTCACTGCCGTCATCAAGAGCACCACGTCGTTCTGGGTTCACGTGACGAACCAGTGCGCGAACGGCACTCCCGCCGACAGCAACGCCGCGACGGTGACGGCGGTCGTCACGAGGATCCACGCGGTGCGGCACTGAATCGACTAATCGACTGATCGACTAATCCACGGTCCACTTCCTACTCATCATCCCTGACAACTCGACTCCAGGAGCTCCTTTGCGATCCCTCATCATTGCCTTTTCCGCGATCTCGCTCTGCGTCTCCGCCGCGACTTTCGGCGCGACGTTCACCGCGACGGCGACCCCCTGCACGATGCCCTCGATCGTCACGCATCCATCGTTCGTGACGATCATTCCGGGCACCTCGGCGACCCTCACCGTCGCCGTCTCCGGCACGGCCCCATCGCTTACCAGTGGTACACCGGCACCTCCGGCAACACGTCGAGCCCGATCGCCGGCGCCACAAGTGACTCCATCACCGTCACGCCGGTGGCGACGATCACGACGTATTGGGTGCATGTGACGAACAGTTGCAACACCGTCGGCATCAACAGCACCACGGGCGTCGTCACGCTCTCCGCGACGTGCCCCTCGCCGACGATTACGACACAGCCGTTGGCAGTATCGGCTCCCATCGGGACCACGGCCACGTTGAAGGTCATCGCCACCGGTGTCAGCCCTCTGCACTACCAGTGGTACAAGGGCGTGAAGGGCGACATTTCAACGAAAGTCGGCACCGACTCCGCCACGTTCATGACCGGTGCTGTTGCCGTGAACGCGACCTACTGGGTACGCGTGATCGAGGAGTGCAACGCGTCCAGCGTGATCGACAGCAACGCCGCGATCGTAACGGCGGCGCTGCCGACGAGGGGACGCGCGGTAAAGCACTGAGTGTTGCGGTTGCGGGGTCTCGGGGTTGCGCGGTCTCGCGGTTGTTGAGTTGCAAGGTTACCCATTGGCAAACCCGACGCCGCGATAGCGTCTTGTAGCCGCTAACGCGGCACAAGGTTGCCGACTTGCAACCCAGCAACCCAGCAACCTCACACCGCGAGACCCCGCAACCGCGAGACCCCGCAACCACGACTACATCGTATCCAACTGCTTCTTCATCGACGCGATCATCGGCTCGCTGCGCTGTTCCGTGGGCAGCGATTCCGCGTACGCAATTGCTTCTTCGATCGTCTTGCGCGCGGATGCCTTGTCGCCTTTGGCGAGATAAACGGCGGCGCGGTTGCGATAGATGCCGATCTTCCGAGGACCATAGGACAGTTTCAGAGCGCGGTCGGATGCGGCCAGTGCGTCGTCGTAACGGCCGGCTGCACGATACGCGGAGATGAGGCGCGCCGGAGGGTTGTAATCCTTCGGCAGATCGCGCTCGGACTGTTCGAGCATGGCGATCGCTTTCTCCGGCTGCTTGAGGCCGAGGTAGACCTCCAGGCGATGCGAATCGTAGACGGCGCGTTGATCGGGCGTCTTCGCCTTGGCTGCTTCCTTCTCCAGGAAGGACGCCCACTCCTCGCGCAGTTTGTGCGCCGAGGCGTCGTCCTTTGCCTGCGCGCGCGCGTCGACGAGCGACTCATACAGGCTGGAGCGGTCGTCGGCGGACATGGCGATCCTGCCGGCCGCGGCGAGCGTCTCGCTCGTGGCCTTTTCCAGTCCTGCCACGAGCTCGGAACGGTTCCATGACTTGGCATCGAGATCGGTCGCGCACGACAGACCGGTGCTGGCAACGTTGACGGCCGATCCGGTGCCGCGCACGCGCGGGTAGAGCGCGAGGGCTCGCTCCGCGCATCGCTGCGGATCACGGCTCTGCAGCAGCGCGAAGACGAGCGACTCGGAAGCACGCCCGAGGCGCGGCCAGTTCTTCGGAGCCTCGGCGATTGCTTCATCGAACGCCTTGGCCGCCTCGGCCTGTTTGCCTTGCGCGGCCAGCGCGTCGGCCCGAATCAGCGTCGTATCCGCCTTCGTATGCGACCCATGCGCGGCGCGCTCGCCGTCATCGAGCAGCTTGCGGATCTGTGGCACGGTTCCCCCGCCGGCGTAGCGGAAGATGACCTTGTCTTTCGGATCGAGGATGAGCAGCGTCGGCCAGACGCTGATCGGATGCGCCTTCAGGAAGGCCGCGTTCGTGGCGTTTTCCGTATCGATCGAGAGCCAGACAAACTGTCCGGCGTACCGCTCGAGGGACTTGTCGGTGAAGACATAGGCCCTCATGGAGCGGCACGTGTGTCACCACGGTGCCCACGCCTCGACGAAGACCGGCAGGTCCGCCGCCCTGGCATGAGCAATCGCTTTCGCGTAATCGTTCTCGATCCACGGCAGGACTTCCTTCGCCTGCGCCGCGGAGGCGATGAGGAGGAGGGATGCGATGAGGAGTCGTTTCATGAGGTGAGTCTAGCGCAGGTGAGAACGGAGCGCTGGCGTCTCGCCGGCTGGCTCGGCGGCGTCTCGCCGCTGAGGAGGTTACGAGCTAAAGTTTGGTGTCTTGCCAGAGCGGGAGCGAGACGCCCCCGCGCCAGCCGGCGAGACGCCAGCGCTCCCTCAATGCAGGCTCTTCATCACCCGGTCCCGATACACCTTCGCCTTCGCCACCGCTGCCGGCACATCCACCGTGAGCACCTTGCGATTGCGCATCAGCACTTTGCCGTCGCAGATGGTGGTGATGACGGAGCTGCCGGAGGCGGCGTAGACGATGGCGGATTCGACGGCGTAGACCGGTTGCGACTTCGGTTGCTGCAGGTCGATGACGATGACGTCGGCGCGTTTGCCGGCTTCGAGCGTGCCGATGCGATCTTCCATGCCGAGGGCGCGGGCGCCGCCGAGCGTGGCCATCTCCAGAACGTCGCGGGCGCTGAGCGCTTTCGGATCGCCGCGGGTGATCTTCTGCAGCCGTGCCGCGCTGGCCGCCTCTTCGACCATGTCGAGATTATTGTTCGAGCCGGCCGGACCGTCGGTGCCGAGGCCGAGGGCCACGCCGGCGTGGCGCATGTCGACGACCGGTGCCACACCCGAGGCCAGCATCATGTTGCTTTCGGGACAGTGCGCGACACCGACTCGTTTGGCTGCGAACGTTTTGATGTCGTCCGCGGTCAGCCAGACGCCGTGTGCGGCGATGACGTCGTGGCCGAGGAATCCGATGGAATCGAGATAGGCGGCGGGAGAGAGGTCGCCGGTGTTGTCCTTGATCTGCGAGCCCTCATTCTTCGTTTCGGCGACGTGGATGAGGATCGGCGCATGCAGCTCGGTGGCCAGCGCGCGGACCTGCTCGAGGTGCGCGCGCGAGACGGTGTACGGCGCATGCGGTGCGAGCGCCGGCGTGATGAGCCGGTCGCCGTGCCACCGTTTGACGAAGTCACGTACGTAGGCGACGGCGGCGTCCCAGGTCTTGTTGTCGGGCGCCGGGAAGTCGATCATCGTCTCCCCGACCACGCCCCGCAGCCCGGCCTTCTTTGCCTCGGCGGCGATATCGCTCTCGAAGTAGTACATGTCGGTGAACGTCGTCGTCCCCGAGGCGATCATCTCGGCTGCGGCGAGCCGCGTTCCCCACCGCACGAACTCGCGATCGACGTTCTTTGCCTCGGCCGGGAAGATGAAGTGCTGCAGCCAGTCCATCAGATCGCGGTCGTCGGCGATGCCGCGGAAGAGCGTCATCGGTACGTGAGTGTGGGCGTTGACGAATCCAGGGAGGACGGCATTGCCGCGGGCGTTGATGATCTCGCGTCCGGTGAATCGCCTGGCGATGTCAGCGGCCTTGCCGACGGCGACGATGTCGCCCTTGTCGATGGCCACCGCCCCGTCGTCGATATTCGGTCCGGCCATGGTGATGACCGTGCCGTGTGCGATGACGATGTCCACCTGCCGTGGAGCGGCCTGGGCCGTCAGCGCGAAGAAAGCGAGAAGGAGCGGGAGGAATCGGCGTGGCAGCATGGTGGCGAACGTTAGCGGAATCGTGGGGCGCGTACAATTCGGCGAATGAAAGCGCTGTTGCGCCAGCATGCCACGTACGACGATCTGGTGAAGGTGCCGGAGAACATGGTCGCCGAACTGATTGACGGCGATCTCTACGCATGGCCGCGGCCCGCAGGACCGCATGCGCGTTTCTCCTCCGCCCTGGGAATGGACATCGGTACGCCGTACGACCGGGGGCGCGGCGGCCCTGGCGGGTGGTGGATCCTGTTTGAGCCGGAACTTCACCTTGGCGCGCAGGTCGTCGTCCCCGACCTCGCGGGCTGGCGCCGCGAACGCATGCCCCAGATTCCGAAGGATCATCGCTTCGTCGTCGCGCCGGATTGGGTTTGTGAAGTCATCTCGCCATCGTCGTTTCGCGTCGATCGTGGCAAGAAGATGCGTATCTACGCCGAGCACGACGTGGCGTGGATGTGGGTCGTCGATCCAATCGGCCGCGTGCTCGAAGTGCTGACGCTCGACGACGACAACTGGAAGTACGTCACCACGTTCAGCGGCAGCGACGTCGTTCGCGCGGAGCCGTTCCCGGAAGCGGAGATCGATCTCGCCTCGATCTGGGGTCCGGACGAGGAGTAAACGTACACCTTACAGTGCTTTTCTCAAGGTGACAGCCTTACGTTTCCTCACTTTTCCCGACTCGCCAACTCCCCCTCCACCTCACTCCACTCGATCCCCTCGTCCGTCATCAGAACGCTGACGTGGAAGACGAGGTCGGCGATCTCGCTGACGAGGCGTTCGCGCGTTTCGCTCAAGGCGGCGATGACCACCTCGGTCGCTTCCTCGCCGACCTTTTTGGCCATGCGCCCGCGTCCGCCGTTGAAGAGTTTGGCCGAGTACGAGCCCTCGGGGCGTTTCTCGCGGCGGTCGCGGAGGACGTTCATCAGGCGATCGAGCGCGCGCGGCGGGACGCCGGTGAAGCACGATCGTGCGCCGGTGTGGCAGGCGGGCCCGTTCGGGATGACGCTGACGACGAGGGCATCGTGGTCGCAGTCTTCGCTGATGGCGATGACGCGCTGCGTGTTCCCCGAGGTCGCGCCCTTGTGCCAGAGCTCATTGCGGGAACGGCTCCAGAGCCAGGTCTCGCCGGTCTCGCGCGTTTTCTTCAGCGATTCAGCGCTCATGTAGGCGAGTGTGAGCACCTCGCCGGTTCGTGCGTCCTGGATGATTGCGGGAGTGAGTTTCATCGCACCGGTATCCCTTCGCTTGCCAGAAACTGTTTTACATCGCCGATCGACAGCCGGCGGTCGTGAAAGAGCGAGGCGGCAAGAACCGCGCGCGCGCCGCCGGCTTCGATGGCGTCGCGAAAATGGTCCACGCTGCCGGCGCCGCCGGAGGCGATCACGCCGATCTTCACCATGCTGGTGACCGCGCGCAACAGCTCGATGTCGTAGCCGCTGTTGGTGCCGTCGCGGTCGACGGAGGTGAGCAGGATCTCGCCCGCCCCCAGCTCCTCGGCACGCCTGCACCATGCGACGGCATCGACGCCGGAGGATTCCCTGCCGCCGCGCACCATCGCTTCGAAATGATCGCCGGCGCGTTTGGCGTCGCAGGACAACACCACCGCCTGCACTCCGAACTCGCGCGCGCAGTCGGCGATGAGTTGCGGGTCGCGGATGGCGGCGGTGTTGATCGCCACGCGGTCCGCGCCCGCGCGGAGGAGCGCGCGGAAGTCTTCGATGGTGCGGACGCCGCCACCGACTGTGAGCGGGATGAAAAGCGACTCGGAGACGCGCCGCACGACGTCGAGTGCCGTCGAACGGTTCGCGTCGGTGGCGGAGATATCGAGGATCACCAGCTCGTCACCACCTTCGGCTTCGTAGCGCACCGCGCATTCCACCGGATCGCCGGCATCGCGGATGTCGACGAAGTTGACGCCCTTCACCACGCGTCCGTCGCGCACATCGAGGCAGGGGATGACGCGCTCGGGGATGGCGTTGGGCGCAGCCACCAGCGCGCGCGCCTCGGCCAGCCGGATCCGCCCATCCAGCAACGCGCGACCGATGACGCATCCGCCGACGCTCCCAATGCGGCCGAGCGAGACGACGTCGCTCATCGTGGAGACGCCGCCGGAGGCGATGATGCGCATTTTCGTGCGCAGCGACCGGTAAAGCGCGAACGATGGTCCGCGCATCGCGCCATCTTTGCTGATGTCGGTGATGAGCACTTCGCCGATTCCCAATGCTTCGACCCTTGCCAGCACCTCGGCCAGCGAGGCGGTCGCGTCGCGTTCCCACCCACCGACGCGAACGATGCCGTCGCGAACATCGACCGCGGCAACGACACGGCCTGCGCCGAGGTTGCCGACGATGTCGCGCAGGACCTCGGGCGCATCCGCCGCGACCGTACCGATGACGACCTTCTCCGCTCCGGCGTCGATCCAGCTCCGGGCATCGGCGAGCGACCGGATTCCGCCGCCGGCCTGGATGCGAAGGCCGCGCGATGCCAGTCGCCGCACGATCTCCGTTTCCACCGGCCTGCCGCTCCGCGATGCTTCGAGATCGACGACGTGCAGGCGCGCGCCGCGGGGCAGGCCGAGCCTGTCGAGAACGGTCTCCGGATCGCCGTATGCCGTCACGCGCGCGAAGTCGCCGTGCAGCAGCCGGACGACCTGTCTGTCAAGAAGATCGATCGACGGGATCACGTCCATGCGATGTAATTCCTCAGGACGCGCAGCCCGGCCACCGACGATTTCTCGGGATGGAACTGCACGCCGAAGACGCGCTCGTGCTGCACCGCCGCGGTGTATGGCCCGCCGTAGTCGGCTCGCGCAATCTCGTCGGGTGCATCGACGGCCGCATAGGAGTTGACGAAGTAGAAGACGCCGTTCTCGACCCCTTCGAAGAGCGGTCCGTGCGCGGCCACGCGATTCCAGCCGATCTGCGGCACCGGGAGGATGCCGTCGTATTGCCGCACTTCGCCGCGCACGAGTCCGAGTCCGGAGGTGGTGCCCATCTCGTGCGAGCGATCGAAGAGAAGCTGATGCCCGACGCAGATGCCGAGGAGTGCGGCGCCGCGGTTCACGGCTTCGTGAATCGCGGCGTCGATTTTGTTTTCGGTCAGCCATCGCATGGCCGCAACGAACGAGCCGACGCCGGGGAGGACGAGCTTGGAGGCGCTGGCGATTTCAACCACGTCGCGTGTTACGTGCAGCTCCGCGCCCGCAACGCGCAACGCGCGGGCGATGTTGGCGACATTGGCGACGGGGGAGTCGATGAGGGTGGTTTTCATGAGCGGGGTTGCGCGGTCTCGCGGTCTCGCGGTCTCGCGGTGGTTTGCCGCGAGACCCCGCAACCGCGAGACCGCGCGACTAGATGACTCCCTTCGTCGACGGAATCTCGCTTCCCACCACCGCTTTCGCTTCGCGCAGCGCGATGGCGAATGCTTTGAAGATCGACTCGGCGGCGTGGTGTCCGTTGCGGCCGCGGATGAGATCGACGTGAATGTTGCAGGCGCACTTGTTTGCGAACGATTTGAAAAACTCCTCGACCAGCGCGAATGGAAAGTCTTTGTGGATGAGCAGCATCTCGCGGTCGATCGGCACCTCGAAAACCAGGTAGGGGCGGCCGGCAAAGTCGACGACGACGCGGGCCAGCGCCTCGTCGAGCGGGACGTAGGCGTGGCCGAAGCGGCGGATGCCGCGCTTGTCGCCGAGCGCCTGCGCGAAGGCCTCGCCGAGGACCAGAGCGGTGTCTTCGACGGTGTGGTGGTAGTCGATGTGGGTGTCGCCGGTGGAGACGACGTCGAGATCGACGCGGCCGTGCCGGGCGATGACGTCGAGCATGTGAGATAGAAAGCCGACCGGCGTCTCGAGGCGGGAGTGGGTCCCGTCGCCGTCGAGATTGACGGTGACGGCGACGTTCGTTTCTTTGGTGGTGCGGGTGATCGTCGCTACGCGCATGACGAGAGTGCCTCCAGGAATGAATCGTTTTGTTCCGCGGTCCCGACCGACACGCGCAGGGCATTGGCCACGGCGGCGCCGATATCGCGGATGAGGATGCCGCGCGCGTGCAGGTCGTTGAAGACATCCTTGGCATTGCGCGCGGTGGTGAAGGCGATGAAGTTCGATCGCGACGGAAACGGACTTACGCCGTCGATCCGCTGCATGGCATCGAACATTCGCGCGCGCTCGGCGATCGTGTTGGCGACATTGCGCGTGCGGATCTCGCCGTGATCGAGCGCCGCCGCCGCGACCGCCTCGCTGACGATGTTGAGGGAGTAGGGGAGTTTCACTTTGCGGATCTCGCGGCAGGTCGACGTCGTCGAGGCCATCCACCCGACGCGCAGCCCGGCCAGCCCCCACGCCTTCGAGAAGGTGGAGAAGGTGACCAGCCGGTCGTGCAGCGCCGGCATCGCATCTTCGGCGAAGTCGCCGTATGCCCGGTCGAAGAGCACCGTGGCGCCGGTCGCCAGGAGGGCATCGACTCCGCCGTCGGGCAGCACCCCTCCGGTGGGGTTGTTCGGCGAGCAGACGATGACGATGGCGTTGTCGCAGCGTTCGATGGCGCGGAGCATTTCGTCGAGCGGGAGGAAACCGGTCGAAGGATCGATGGCGACCGGCAGCGCGATGCCGCCGGCGACGGCGACGAGCTTCTCGTAAAGGGCAAACGACGGCTTCGGAAAGACGACCGGCGTGCCGGGCCCGACGAAGGTGGGGATGGCCGCGGCCAGCAATTCGTTCGAACCGTTGCCCACCAGGACGTTCTCCGCGGCGTAACCGTATGTTTTTGCCAGCGCGCCGCGAAGGAGCATCGACTCGAAGTCGGGGTAGATGTTCCACGGCCGTTCCAGCACGCGGGCCAGCACCTGCTCTTTAAGCGCGCGCGGAAAGTCGGACGGACTCTCGTTCTGATTGAGTTTGATCTCCGCCTCGCGCAGCTCCAGCGTGTACGCGGTCATGGCCGCTACGACATCACGCGACATGGCTCCTCCGTGCCGCGATCGAGGCGGCGTGTTTCGGCAGTCCTTCGAAGTTCGCGATGCGCTCGCCCGCCTCGCCCACCTCCGCCAGCTCTTCGGCGGTCATGGTGATGACGTTCGAGCGCTTCACGAAGTCATACACGCCGAGCGGGGAGAAGAAGCGCGCGCTGCCTCCGGTCGGCAATACGTGATTCGGCCCGGCCACGTAGTCACCCGCGGCCACCGGCGAAAACGGCCCGCAGAAAATCGCACCACAGTTCTCCAGCTTCTCCGCGATCTCCGCGGCTCCGCGTGCATGAATCGAGACATGCTCGGGAGCAATGCGGTCCGCGAGCGCGATGGCATCATCGACGGAAGAGACCTCGAGGTTCAGCGTCGCGCGCACAGCGAGGCGCGTTCCGATCGAGATGCAGATCACCGCCGAGTCGTCACCATGCTCCGCCTGTGCATCGAGATCGGCCTGCACGAGCGTCACGTTCGACGACGCATCCGCGATGACGACGAGCTCGGTGGGCCCGGCGGTCATGTCGATGCCGACCGTCCCGACGAGCAGGGCCTTGGCCGCGGTCACGTATTGATTGCCGGGGCCGACGATTTTGTCGACCCGCTTCAAGGATTCCGTCCCCAGCGCTGCCGCGGCGATGCCGGCCGCGCCGCCGCAGCGATAGATCGCGGTGATGCCGAGGCGGGAGCAGGCGTAATGCAGCTCATCGCGTGCCGCCGAGGCGGGCGTGGTGATGACGACCAGCTCGTGAACGCCGGCGATGCCCGCCGGAACGGCGCACATGATCAGCGTCGAGAGATAGACCGCCCGCCCGCCGGGAACGTAGATGCCGGCGCGCCGCAGCGGCCGCACGCGGTGCTGCATCCCTTCCCATCGATACGACTCCGGAAGCTGCGGCCGGTGAAAGGTCTCAATCCGCGCTATGGCCATCTCGATGGCATCGCGCATCGCCGGATCGATCGTGACCTCGCGTGGCGTGATCAGAATCTCGTCGAGCGTCACCCCATCGAAGCGCGCGATCTGTTCGCGTACGAAGGCATCGCCGCGCGCGCGGACTCCGGCGATCATGTCCGTGGCGACGCGCATGGCGTTGTCGTTCGACGCACCGCGGCGGGACTCGAGTGCGCGCAGAGCAGCGTCTATCTCATCGCTTCGCATGGTGGTCTCCAAATCGAGCACAGTTTGCTTGAACGCGCTTGCCACTCCATTTCGTCGAGAGCCCTTCTCCCCCCGCGGTTTCTTGCGGGGGGAGAAGGGCCTGCCCTGAGCGAGCGAAGCGAGTCGAAGGGTGCCGAAGGCGGATGAGGGGGGCGTTTACAGGAGATGTAAGGTGTTGCGACGACGACCTGAAGCCGGTTGATCGCCATTCTGGTGATGCGCAACTTACGGCAGCGTGAAGCGCCCCCTCATCCGCCTGTCGGCACCTTCTCCCCCGCAAAAACCCGCGGGGGAGAAGGGCTCTCGATGTAAGAGGGTCCCGAGCGCTCTTGGCGCTCGAGGTTAGACAGTGTCCGGGATTCCGTGCCGCTGGTGAGAAATGCAAGTCATCGCGCCACATTGACCGCCTCCTCCACCTTCGCGATCAGCTCGCGTACTTGCTTCGGCTCTGTCCGATAGAAGTTTTTTCCGACGATCAGGCGCGGCGAGATCTCGGCGATGACGTCCTGCAATTCCAGCTTGTGCACGCGCACCGTCTCGCCGGTCTCGACGAGGTCGACGACGTGCGAGGTCAGCTTCAGCACCGCGGCCAGCTCGACCGAGCCGCCGAGGGGGACGATCTCGGCACGGACGCCGCGGCTGTCGAGGAACTGGCGGGTGATGCGCGGGTATTTGGTGGCCACCTTCGTCAGCGGCGACGCGCCGGGGGCGGCGATCAGCATCATCCGGCAGCGGCCGAATGGGAGCTCGACCGGCTGATACGCGGTGCATTCGTGCTCGAGAATCTGATCGAGGCCGGCGATGCCGGCATCGGCTGCGCCGTGCTCGACGTAAACCGGCACGTCGCAATCTTTGACGAAGATCCATTCGATGCCGCCGCGGTCGAAGACGAGCTTCCTCGTTTTGAGATCAGCGTCGTCCGGCACCTTGTATCCGGCGCCGGCGAAGACGCCGAGGGCCCGGTCCTGCAATCGTCCTTTGGGGATGGCTATGCGCATATCGTTCAATCCAGATCGTCGATGGTGAATGTGAAGCCGATCGCCGCGGCGCGCTGGCCGAAGCGTTCGTAGAGTGTGTCGTAGCGGCCGCCCTGTGCCACTTTGGCGCGGGCCGCACCGGCGTAGACGCGGAAGCGAAGGCCGGTGTAGTAACCGATGTCCTCGATGTCGTCCAGGTGGAGGGCGAAGGTGGCATCGCCATCCAGCGCATCGCTGATCGCGCTCAGCCTTGCCGCGGCCTCGGGAGCGAAGGGTGCCACGTCGTCGAGCGTCGCCTCTCCCGAGATCAATTTCGCCACGATGGTCTGCAATGCCGCCGGCACGCCGGGGTTCATCCGCTTGGCCGAGAGTGCCTCGCGCACGGCGGAAGACTGCGCGATCAGCACGGCGGCGATGGAGACATCGTTGTAGACGATGGCCGGATCGCTGACCAGATCGGCGGCCAGCCGGAGCATTGCCAGATCCGCATCGACGGAATCGTCGCCGATGATCTCGGCCCCGATCTGGAACAGCTCCCGGTTCGCGCCGAGGCGGGATGCTTCGACGCGGATGACGTCGCCGCGGTAGAAGAGGCGAAGCGGCAGCTCGCCCTCTGTGATCGACGGCGCCAGCGCGCGGGCCAGCATCGGCGTGAAGTCGGCGCGGATGGCGACGAGATCGCCTTCGCGGTCGACGAAGCGATAGCTCTGTTTCGCCGCCGTGCTGTCGACGAGCGAGGCGTACGGCTCGACATAATCAATGATCGGCAGAACGACCTCGGCGAAGCCGGCGCCGCTGAAGGTATCGACGAAGCGCGCCTCGATGCGCCGCCGCCGCGCGGTCTCCTCGGCCAGCAACGGGTGAACGCCTGTCGGGTATCTCGAATTTGTGGCCATAAAGTCAAAAACCTCTTCCCCGCATCGGAGAAGAGGTTCAGGTCAGTCGGCTGTGTTGTCTTCGCTGAGCGCCCCTTGTCCGATCGGGGCGCGTGCGGCACCCCTACATCACGTGGTGATGGTGGTGGTGCCGGTTGCGAGCGAAGCTGGTGTTCATCGGGTGGCGAAGTGTAGAGACGCGGGTGGGTTGTGTCAAATTCCGGGGTTGGGGTCTCGCGGTCTCGGGGTTGCGGGGTCTCGCGGTTGCTGAGTTGCTTGGTTGCTGAGTTGCTTGGTTGCTAAGTTGCTAAGTTGCTCGGTACCAGCAACCCAGTAACCCAGCAACCCAGCAACCCCCACCGCGAGACTCCGCAACCGCGAGACCCCGAGACCCCTTTACAATGCGCGCCCATGACTCTCGACGAACAGCTCGATTTCCTCGGCAAGGGGACGGTCGATTTCATCGAACGCAATGATCTGAAGACGAAGCTGGCCCGCGGCAAGCCGC
>Ga0247688_1000193_pt1 | contig 24195 bp, 20 predicted proteins | sample CNK29_metaG_FD_182718 | JGI IMG/M metagenome (GOLD analysis project Ga0247688, IMG submission 182718) | Soil microbial communities from Purdue University Martell Research Forest, Indiana, United States - CNK29 | ecosystem: Environmental > Terrestrial > Soil > Temperate forest > Bulk soil... | reverse complement strand
CCACAGATTATCACGGATTTTTGAGAAAGTTTTTGAGTTGCAGTTTGTTTGGCAGGGCCGTGCGCGCGCCGAGTGCGCTGCACTTCATCGCCGCCACGGCGTTGCCGAATTTCAAACTCGTTTCCAGATCTTCGCCGGTGAGAAAGCCGTAAAGAAAGCCGCCGTGAAACGCGTCGCCCGCTCCGGTCGTGTCTTTGCAACCGCCGGGCGCAGCGAAGCCGGGCGATTCGATGAACTGCCCGTCGCAGTAGATCAACGCGCCCTCCGCGCCGATCGTCATGCCCGTAATCGCGCAACCAAATCTCGTGTGCATTTCGATCAGCGACGCGCGCTCATTCGCGATGCCCGTGACGCGACGCGGAAACTCTTTCGAGCCGATCATGAAATCGATGAACGGCAAGAGTTCGGGAAGTCCGGCGTAAACATTATCGATGTCGGCGGAGATGATCGCTCCGGTTTCTTTAGCGGTCTTCGCGACGCGAACACACGCGGGCGGATCGTGTGCGTCGAGATGCAGCACGCGGCCGAGCGGACCGAATTCCGCGGGCGCTTCGTCGGGCGTGTAAGCCAGGCGGTCGTCGCGATCCCAAACGATGGTGCGTTCGCCGCTGCGTGCGTCGATCGTGATGAAGGCGATTTGGTTGGTTGCGTTTTCGATTACTTCGGCGAAGTCGCAGTTGACGCCTTCGTCAACCAGGGACTTCAAGCCAAACTGGCCTTCGGGATCGGAGCCGAAACGACCGGCGTAGGCGGTGTTCAATCCGAGCCGTCGCAACGCCACCATCGCGGTCGCGGTTTGGCCGCCGGCTGATTGCTTATGTTCGAGCAGCCGGATCTTAGTGTCGAACGCGGGGTACGCCGGCACGACGATCAGATGATCGACCGCATTCAAGCCAAACCCCACCGCATCGAAGGGCTTGTTAGACGGGGCGCTGACTGGAAATCTCATCTCTGTTTGAACTCTCTGTGTTTCTGCGTCTCTGTGTTTAATGAACCACAGAGGCACAGAGACACGGAGAAGCGCTAAAATGGAATCTCAAGACCGTGCCGATAGAAGAGAAACTCAAAGAAACTCCAACCTCGTCCGGCGTTTACCTGCATAAAGACGCGGCGGGCAAGGTGATCTATGTCGGTAAAGCGAAGAACCTTCGCAGCCGCGTCCGCTCCTACTTTCGCGCGCGACCTTTCGATCGCAAGACCGACGCCCTCGTCGGCCAGATCGCGGATTTTGAGTTCATCGTCACCGACAACGAAGTCGAAGCGCTGATTCTCGAAGCCACACTCGTTAAGCAATACAAGCCGCGTTACAACGTCAAGCTTCAGGACGACAAGTCGTACCCACACCTGAAGCTCACGATCAACGAGCCGTTTCCGAAAGTCGTGATCACGCGACGCGTGCAAAAAGACGGCGCGCTTTACTTCGGGCCGTTTCTGCCGGCGAGTTTAGCGCGGCGGACGATCGATCTCATCAACCGCACGTTCCAATTGCGCACCTGCGACATCGAGATCGACGGCAAAGCGCCGCGGCCGTGTCTCGAGTATCACATCAAACGTTGCCTTGGCCCATGCGTCAAGGGGCTGTGCACGCCGGAACAATATCAGGAAGCCGTGCGCGACGTAAGGCTGCTGCTCGAAGGACGCAACAGAGAACTCGCCGATGCGCTCGAAGGACGCATGCTCGAAGCTTCGGAAGACATGCGTTACGAACTCGCCGCGAAGTATCGCGATCTGCGCCGCACGGTGATTCGCTTGTCCGAACAGCAGAAGATGGCGACCACTTCCGAAAGCGACGTCGACATCTTCGGCTACTACCGCGAAGGACAGAAGCTCGCGCTGCAGTTGTTCACGATGCGCGAAGGCAACATCGTCGGGCGCCGCGAGTTTTTCTGGGAAGACCTCGCGGAAGAGGGTTTCGATCCGGCGGAGTTCTTGAGCGAAGTGTTGGCCCAGTACTACGCGTCGGATTATGTGCCGCGCGAGATCTACGTGCCCGTTGATTTCAACGATCGCGAGTTGCTCGAGAAAGCGTTGACAAAACGACGCGGGCGGCGCGTGAAGATCGAAGCGCCGCAACGTGGCGAGAAGCGCGACATGATCGATCTCGTCGAGAAGAATGCGAAGCTCGCGTTTGAGCAGCGGTTCCGCGTGCTCAAGCCGGACATGAAGCGCGTGCTCGAAGAGTTGCAGGAGACGCTGGAGCTGCCGCACTTTCCGGCGCGCATCGAGTCGTTTGACATCTCGCACATTCAGGGCGCGGAGAACGTCGCGGGCCTCGTCGTCTGCGACAACGGCAAGATGAATCGCGCGGAGTATCGGAAGTTTCGCATTCGCAGCGTTGCGGGCGCGAACGACGTGGCTTCAATGCGCGAAGTAGTGACAAGGCGTTACCGGCGTTTGCTCGAAGAAGGCAAACCGCTTCCCGACCTGATCATGATCGACGGCGGCAAAGGCCAGCTCAACGGCGCCGCTGACGCGATGAGTGAACTCGGTCTCGAAGCGATTCCGATGGTGGGCGTCGTGAAACCGCCGCAACGTCACAACGACGTCGCGTACCTGCTGATGAAAGGTCGCGAAGACGAGCCGATTTATCTCGACTCGCACTCGCTGATTCTTCGTTTGTTGCAGATGATTCGCGACGAGACGCACCGCTTTGCGGTCACTTACCATCGCAAGCGGCGCGAGCTGCGCGACTTCACTTCAGAACTGACTGCGATTCCCGGCGTCGGCGACAAACGCAAGGGAAGACTGTTGCGGCACTTCGGTTCGATTCAGCGCATCGCGCGCGCCGGTGTTTCGGAGTTGACGCCGTTCGTCGGCAAGAAGACGGCGGAAGAGATCGCCGAACACTTCGAACGCCAGCGACTCCTGGCCCAGGGAGCAGCAAACACGGATAAGACGGATCAGGTTCCTTCGCCCTTGACGCCGGTAAATTCATAAGTCAAGTGCAGCTTCAACGAGCCGTCGAGAATCTCCGCGCGCACGTCTTTCGCGTGCGCCTTCACGGTGCCGTTGCTCGCCTTCACCGGAATCAACAGCGATAACTGCTTGTCACTCACAAGCACGAGCGGATTCACGCGCTGGTTGATCGCGCTCTGCACAAAAACCGTGACCATCGTGTTGGCGATCGGATTCACCCCTTCGAGATTCACGCCCTCCACGGTGACGTTGCCGTAAACCGTCTGCTTCGCCTCTTCGAAATACAGTTTGATATTCGTCTGCGCCCAGCCTTTGAATTGCAAACATTGGCCGGCGAGGCTGTAGCTGCCGCTAAACGCGAGCGGCGCCGAGACATTGCCGTTGCGAAACTGCACGCCTGTCTTGACGCCGCTGCCTTCGGGCAAGAGAGTGATGCTGTCAGTGCAACCACCCTGAAACGCCGCGGTCGTGATTCGATCGTTGCCGCTCGTTGTGTTTTGGGCCAACTTGAAAGTCGGTGTTCCGAGGCCCGAGAACGTCGTCGCTAACACGGCGTCGACGAAGCTCTGTTCGAGACCGAGTTCCACCGTGGCCGGTGGGTTCTGCCCGTTGTCAGGCGCCCGCACCGCGACACCCGGCGCCTTCCGTGCCGGTCCGATGCCGAGAAAATAGACTGCTGCGCCGGCGCCGAGCAGAACTCCCAAAATCAGGATGACAACGTATCTCATCTGCTTTTTACTCTCCTTCAGTCGTCGGACTCACTGACGGCGAGGCGGTCGGCGTCGGTGAAGGTGGCGGAGCTGTGTTCATGTTCATCAACAGAGTACGAAGTCCCGCCGCAATTGCGTTCGTAATGGCGTCGACCTGTTGCCTCACTTGCGCCTCGGGAATCTTGTTGTAACCCGCCGGTATGTCAAACAGGCTCGGATCGATATTAGTTGTGATGTCGCGCATCTCGGCGACGAACATAGCGCCTTTGACGCCCTGCACATTACCACTTGCTTCGCTAAAAATCTCGGCGCGTAACGGCAGTCCCGTGTCTTTGTCGATATAGAAGAATGATTCGGTCTTCACCTCGCCGGCCGACGTCTTCGTTTGCGAAGTGCGATCGTAGCGATACTTCAAAGCCGTGCGCCCGGCTTGCTGTTCTTCATCGACGAATTGGATTCCCTGAAGCCGATCGAGATAAGCAACCACTTGCCCGGGCGTCATCAACTTTCGAATCTGAAAGCCGGTAGCTTCGGGCGTCAGTTCCGCATACTGCTTGCGCGCCGGAAGAATCGCATAAGGCGTGCCGTTGTGGTCGAGATAGATCAACTCGGAGCCGTCAGGCAGCTTGAACGAAAGCCGCCGGTCGGCGCCCTTCTTGGCTACTTCGGCAGACAGTTGCGGGATTCCGATGGTCTTGTCGCCACCTTCAGTTTCCGCGCTGAACACCAGTGTGCCGCGATATGCGTCCGGCTCACGCGCGGAGAGCGTTGACGGTGCAGGTGCTGTGTTGGCGTTTACGGTCGCGACATTGGCGTTGGCGTTCGCATTGCCGTTGACGTTCATGTTCATGTTCGTCTCGGCTGGGCCACGAGTACATCCGCTCAGCGCAAGCGTGGCAGCGACAGTAAAGACGAAGATTAAAAACGGCTGGGTAACAATAATGCCCCTTGTTCGCAGGTCGGCAGTTTTCATTTGACACTCCCCGAAGGATATTCGCGCCGCGAAGGATATTCACGCTTGGCCGCGCAATGTTTTTAACAGGGGGTGATCGAGGGGAAGGGCCATAGGATAACAGATCCGCACGGTAGCGTGTAAATCTGGTTGACTTGAACGCGGTTTTCGCTTAAAAGCGGTCGCCAGTATGAAACATATCCTGCTTGCGTTGACGATCTGCTTCTCTCTTTCCCTTTGCAACCTTTCAGAAAAACTACACAAGAGCGGTTCTAGTTCGAGCGGTACGAGCGCCAGCGGCGGCGGTGGTGGCAGTTCGAGCGCGAGCGCCGAACACGGAACGCCGACCGCCGCGCAAACAGCCGCACTCGCCGGTGGCCAGGAAGCCAAATGGGAAAAACAGGGAATGTCGTGGACGGTCCCGCCGAAATGGACCGAGCAGGAGAACGAGTCGAAGTCGTTCATGTGGCGCTCGCCTGGCGGCGACGATGCCGCGTCGTTGATCGTGAGCATCTCGCCGATGGGCGAAGACTTCCCCGCGGACGCGAGCATCAACGCGGAGTACGATTCACAAAAGTCGCGCGCCAAGAATGGTGAAGTCGACGAAGTGAAGTGGGTTGAGATCGGCGGACTGAAAGGCGTGCAGTTTCGCGAAGCAAACCCGGAGCATCCGGACGGCGCGCGGCGACTGCAGTGGATAGCTTTCCGGAAGTACACGGGCCAACTGCAGCAGCTCAATATCATGCTCGCGACCGACGGCAAAGACTTCGATCGTCACAAGGACGCGCTCTACGGAGTTCTCTATTCCACTAAAATCGCGCATTGATTCTGGGGCAAACTGCCCCAGCCGCGTTCGGCCCGGCGAAAGTTTATTGTTGACAGGCCTCTCCATATAAGCTAACAGTCTGCGAGTTTATGACGCAGTAGTACGTCCTTACGCTCCTTCGGAACTACTCGCTGCGCCCAGAACGCGTTTCCCCGAAATACAGCAGAAGATTTTCTCGGAGGGACGATCCCCGCTCGACCTCAGTTTTCGAGGACTTAGTCTGCGAATTTTTAGTTGACCCCAGGTGCTGAGGTTTCAGTCCCGCTCCCAATGGAGGTCCTTTTCGTGATCCAGCGTCCGCACCTCGCCGCCCACCATGAATAAAGACTGGTTCATGTCTGAAGAGGCATTTGAAGCCTTGCTCGACTGGCTTGCTTCGGATCGCGAGCAAGCGGGAGTGAAGTATGAAGAGATCAGAAGCGGGCTGATTAAGTACTTTTCGAGCCGTGGCCTTAGTAATGCGGAGGATCTGGCGGATGAAACCATCAATCGCGTTGCGAGCCGTTTGAGTGAAATCAGGGATCAGGTTGAGGGAGACAAGTCACGTTATTTTTATGGCGTCGCGCGGTTGGTGCTGTTGGAACACTTCCGGCGGAAACCACCGCAGAGGCCACCTGACTCTGACGGCGATTCCGCTCGGGTGGAGATCGAGCACCGCTGTCTTGAGGAGTGCATTGCCAAGTTGAGCGAGGAGAACCGCAAGCTCGTCCTGGGATATTATCAGGCGGACGGCCGCGAAAAAATCGAGCAGCGAAGATTGCTGGCCGAAAAGCTCGGAATCGCGCCGAATGCCTTGAGAATCAGGGCTTATCGCATTCGCGCCGCGCTCCAAAAATGCGTGCAAAGGTGCGTAGACCATTCAGATGAGTGAAATGTTCACGTTATTTTTGTCATTACAAATAGAAGCAGGTTCTTGCCGGAGTAACCAGCAAAAAACCGATGCCTAACGTTGACGAGCAGGAAATGAGAAGTTATCTGCTCGGCAGTTTATCGCCCGAGCGAGAAGCGGAGTTGTACGTCCTGTTTCAGGGCGACGCTGATCTTCGCGAAGAACTGCTGGCGATCGAGGCAGAGTTGTTTGACGACTACGTGACCGGGCGTCTCGCTGCCGCAGACAAAGAACTCTTTGAGACGTTTGTCCTGACGACCGAAACGGGCCAGGAGAAACTGCGATTCGCCGAGAACTTCGGCAATTTTCAACAGGTTCAAAACGCAGAAGAGGTATCGACTGCATACCGCGCTCCCGCGCCGAACGTCCCTCCCGTTCGATCTTCTTCTGCGTCGCTGGCGACGAAGTTCTATAAGAATCGCGCCTTCACGATCCTGCTGATCGTGTTGGCGGCCCTGCTGATCACGCTGGCCAGCTGGTTGTCTTTTAGAAAACCGCGGGCCAGCACCGTGGCGAAGTTACCGCCGTCGGGGCCCGTTTTTCAGCTCGCGCCTGGATCGCTGAGACCTTATGACGTGGTGCAACCCACGAAGAATGAACCAGTCAAGCTCGAGCTCGAGTTAGCAAAGTCAGATTTCAAAGCTTACAAGACGCAGTTGTTTCGTGAGGACGAGGCACTCGAGTCACGAGAAGAGCTAAAGACCGAACCGCGCAGCACTCACTACGTTGTTCCAGTTACCATCACCGCAGAGATCCTTACTCCCGGCGAGTATCAGTTGAAACTGAGCGGCGTGCCCGTTTCGGGTCAACCTGAATTCATCGACAGCTACTCATTTCGCGTCACCTCTGAGGAGGTCGATCGCCAGCGGCTTGCTCGCTGAAAATTTTTCTGAAATGTTTCCGCTCAAACAGTCATAACTATTGAAGCTGGTTTTTGTTGAAATTTACCCCACGCAACGAAAACCCTCACCCCTCCATGCGTAATGCATGCCTCATGGAGAACGGCGAGCGACTGATGGTGGTTGCAGTCGCTCGCCGTTTTTTTATTTCTGCTATCGGATTTGCCTTTCAGCCTGTCCTTGTCTTTTACTGCTTGCGAATGTAGTTGCGATGGACCCAGGCGTCTTTTTCGGAACGATCCTGAGTTTCGAAGAACGCGTTCTTGTCGTCTTCACGCGTCAGCATTCGCACTCGTGGAGTGACGTCCTTCGGTTTGGCATTCGGCTGCTCTGACTCCGCGAGAAAAGCGTGAACCGTTTCCTCCGCCACCGGTTCAGCCTTCGTCGGCTGATTCAACTCTGCAATCGCTTCCACCGAACTCGCCTTCAACAACTTCGGCCAGAGCTTTGTGAAAAGCGCGTGCGACGCATAAATGTCCGCACTGTTCACGTGCCCATTGATCGCAAACACGTAGCCGATCACGTCGGGCTTGCTGTTGACGATGCCGTTGAGCGTGTTGATGTAAGCCGCGGTTGATTCCTTCACCTTGGCATTTTCGACTGACAACTCGAAGCTCGTGGCTGAAGTTGTTGAATTAACAACTGTGCCCACGTTTCGGCTGAGTTTCTGCTGGGCGAGCGAAACGTTGGTCCAAACCGCTTGCTGCGATTTTTCTGACTTCGCCGCGAGCTTCAGTTCCTTCATCGCGACGGCATTATTTGAACTGCCAAACGTGCCTGACTGTTCAGCGCCGCGCTGGCTCCATCTGCCGGATTCAACGCAGAAAGCAGCGATCGGCATCCGGCCTGACCTCGGCGGCACGATAAAGTCGATCGAGATCATCCGATCCTGATCGCCGCCGCGGACGATGTCACCTGATTGTACGTAGACGTCCTGGTTCGAGAGGTTTTGAATAGCGAGTTCATTCACTTCTCTCGTTTCGTAAACGCGGACTTTCTTCTGGGCCAGTGCTTCCTGCAGCGTCAGGAAGTTCTTGCCGGGCAGGAGATCTTTTCCGTGGACGAGAAAGATGGAGAGATTGTCATGGGTATAGGGACCGGAAAGGCGGTACTTCGCCGCAGCGGATGATTTGTCATCCTGGCGGCCGGTTGAGTTTCGTTGAGCTTGGGTGTTGATGAAGAGCCCGAGGGGGAGCGCAATTAACAGGCAGTAGACCGCGATCGTAACTAACTTCTTAGGTGTCATTGTCGTACTCCTTGAATGTCACTTGCGGTTAGAGGAACGTGAACGGAGGAGACTTCTTGCGGCGTGAGACGGTGTTGGTGGACCAGTTCGTTGCCAAAACCCGGTTACCTGAGGGAAAGTTTCAGTAAAATCCAATAAACCTCTTGAAAATTCGACAGGTCTGAGATAGTTTCTGCCCGCATTCTCGATCCGGCCACTTCCCAAATTCGCAATCCACCCATGTGTCACGAGGAGATCGTTGATCATTAGTCCGGAACAATTCGAAGAGCTATTGGCATGGCTGGATTCTGATCGGGAAAGTGCGGGCCGCAAGTACGAGGTCATTCGATCCGGCTTGCTGCGAGTCTTCACCTCGAAGGGCTTCAATGATGCGGAAAGCCTGGCTGACGAAACGATCGACCGGGTGATCGTGCGTCTGCCGGATATCAGAGACAATTACTGCGGAGAACCCGCGCGCTATTTTCACGGTGTTGCGCGAAACGTCATTCGCGAGACGCTGCGTCGCAAGGAGATCACGGTCGAAGTCACTGCGGTGGTGGCTTTCACCGACCCAATCGTTACCCCCGAGCTTGATTGCCTCAATACATGCTTGCAGGTTTTGACGCCGGAGAAACGCGAACTCATCCTCGATTATTTTCTCTACGACGGCCACGATAAGATCGCGCATCACAAGCGCATGGCCAAGTCGTTGGGCATCACCGAAGGGGCTTTGCGCGGCCGGGTTTTCCAAATCAGAACCGGGCTGGAAGCATGCGTAAAACAATGCGTTCAGAGAAAAGAAAACAAAAAGGGGCGAAATGGTCATTAAAGTAAGTGGGAGGAACCGAACATCGCGGCAGAACCGGACAATCTGTTAACTCGATATCTTCTCGGCGAGCTGGAAGACCCGGCGGAAGAGCAAGTTGAACTGCGCCTGCTGACGGATCCCGATTACGCGGAAGAATTCGACCGGGAGGTTGACGACATAATCGAGCGATATGTCGCCGGTGAGTTTGAGGGGTCGCAGTTGGAGCGGGTTCGCAACTATTTCTTCAAGGCCAGTGAGCGGCAGGAAAAATTGCGTTTCGCTTTGGCGTTGAAGCAGCGGGGCGCGCGGAAAGTCACCGCGCAAACGCCGTGGAGACGTTATCTACCCATCGCCGCGTCGGTTCTGCTCGTTGCCGGCATCGGCTGGTTTGCCTGGAACACAAGCCGCCCGCAGACAGACCTCAATGAAGGACTGGTCGCGCTGCAGCAAGCATTTCCGGAAAACCGGCCAATCGAGGGCCGGCTCTCGGACTTCAAATACGTGCCCTTATCAAACCAGCGAGGCGGATCGGAAAAGGTCGATACTACGCAACGCGATCTTGCCTCAACGCTCTTGCTCAAAGCCCTTCGCGACAAGCCATCGGCAGCTTCGAATCACGCGGTCGGCAACTACTACGCAATGCTTCATCAGTTTGCGGAAGCCGATAAGAACTTTGAAGCCGCGTTGGCGTTGGCTCCTCAAAACGCAAAAATTCACAACGACTACGCAGTGACGCTGCTCCAGGAAGCGCTTAGCCAAACGTCCAGCGAGAACAATCAACTCGAACTCAAAGGCCGCGCGCTCGAGCACGTTCAGAAGGCTTTAGAACTCGACAACTCACTGCTCGAAGCCCACTTCAATCGCGCTCTTATCCTCCAATCGATGCGGCCTTCCGAACAAGCGAAGCAAGCGTGGGAAGAGTACCTGCAAAAGGACAGCACTTCTCCGTGGGCCGATGAGGCGCGAAGAAACATCAAGCTCATCGAGCAACAGCAGCGTGGCGCGGCACGCGAGAAAAACCATCAGTTCGAAGCGTTTCTTCAAGCGCAGCAACGTTCGGATGATGCCGCCGCGTGGAAAGCGGTGAGCGCGAGTTACACCTCAGGTGGAAATGAGATTACAAACCGTCTCATTGATGGCTTCTTGAGTGTTAAGCCTGGGGGCCCGCAACTCGATCCTTCCTCGAGTTTGGCGGCCTTGATTTACGTGGCGAAGCTGGAGAGCGAGCGCACCGGAGATCGATTCACGTCTGACCTCGTTAATTACTATCAACGTGCGGGACCAACGCAGAAACCAATCCTCACCAGTGCCCGCTATCACATGCAGACGGCTTACGCCTCCTTTCAAAAATCGCAGTTCCAGGAAGCAATCAACGAATACAACCGAGCAAGGTCGGATTACCAGCAAGCGAAAGACAACGCCGGAATGATCTTTGTCGATTACCGGCTGGCCCATTGCTATGTGCTGTGGCCGAATCCGCAACAAGCGCGCAGCGCCTTCGGCCAGCTTCGGGCGATCTGTGAAAAGAAAGAGTATCTCTGGCTGATTGCGCAGTGTCTCTACGGACTCGCCTACGCGAGCAGCGATGAAAATGAATATACGCAGGCGCTTCAGTACAGCACCGAAGCCCTCGCCAAGCTCGAACAATTCGGCGACAGCAACGGAACGCTGAAATGCTTGACGCAATTGGCAGACTACAACGATGCGATCAATCAAGTGCCGGCGGCGCTCGGTTTTCTCAGCCGAAGTTTGACAGTCGCCGAAGCCTCCGCTGCAGAGTCGCACCAAATATGGACGATTCTTACCGAGATCGGTTTCAGCATGTCGTCGCTGAAACTAACGAACGCCGCGCTCTTCTATCACCAAGAAGCGTTACTGCTCGCAAATACGCCGTTGCTAATCTCGCGCTCAGCCAGTTACATCGGCGCGGCCCATGCCGAACTGCGCATGTATCCGGAGGCAGTTAAGGAAGCCACGGAAGCGTTTGAAATCGGCCGCCAACTCGGCGATCGCACCGGCAAGGAGATCATGGCCCAGGCGTCGCTCCAGCTTGGTGACATCTATCGGAAAACGGGAAGGTGTGATGAAGCAGTAACCCAATACGACGACAGTCTTCAGCGTTATCAGGAATTGAATTTTGATTTCCATTCGTACGTCGCACACAAAGGGAAGCTGCGTTGCTTTCTCGCTTCGTCAAACAATCAAGCCGTGCGCAACGAACTTCCGGCCGTGCTCAATCTATCGGAGTTGTACCGGAGTAAGATCACTGAAGAGTCTCAGCGTAACACCTTCTTCGACGCGGAGCAGGAAGTTTACGACACTGCAATCGATTACGAATTCAGCGTTGAGCAAAACTACCTGAAGGCGCTGGATTATTCGGAACAGAGCCGGGCGAGATCGTTGCTCGATGCAGTGCAGGCTGGGCAACGAAAGTTCAACGCGCCCGCAGTGAAGGCCGAGGTTGTGACCGCGCCGCTCACGGTCGCGAAGATTCAAAAACAGATGCCCGCGTCAGCGCAGATCATTCAGTACGCTGTTTTGGAAGACAAGCTACTCGTTTGGGTAGTTTCCCCGACGAAGGTCGAACGCGAAGCGATACCGATCAAAGCGCAGGACTTAACCGCAAAGGTCAATGCGTTCGTGAGCGAACTGGATCGGCCACCCACCGACGAATCTTACCGAACGGAGCGGGCTTCCGAACTGCACCGCCTCCTGATTGAGCCAATCGAGCGCTATCTGGACAAGAACCGTTTGCTGGTAATTGTTCCCGACAAGATCCTCAACTACCTTCCGTTTGCGGCGCTGGTTTCGCCGGCCAGTTCACATTTCCTGGTTGAAGATTACGATCTGAGCGCCGCCGCAAGCGGAACTCTTTTCGTCAACCTTTCCGCCGCAGCCGAACGGAAGAGTAGCACTCGTGATGAGGAGTTATTGAGCGTGGGCGATCCGAGTTTTGATCGCGGGCGCTTCAACTCTCTGCGCGACCTGCCGGCAAGCCTGGAAGAATCGAGGGAAGTCTTCGATCTGTACACGAAACATAAACGGTTGGTACGCGAGCAGGCGACGGAGTCGGCGCTGAGAGCCGAGCTTGAAAACTCGGATGTGGCTCATCTGGCAATGCACTTCGTTTTGAACGAGCAGTCAGAGTTGCTTTCTGGTTTTCCCCTGGCGCCGGAAACAGCGACGGAAGGATCGCCGAAAACAACAAAGGCCACCGGCGATTACGAGCTTGACGGCTTTCTCCAGTCTCGCGAGATCTACTCTCTCGATCTGCACCGCCTCCGGCTGGTGGTCCTTTCCGCCTGCCAGACTGGAATCGAAAAACAGTATCGCGGCGAAGGAGCCATCGGTGTGGCGCGGCCATTCTTCGTCGCGGGCGTGCCGACTGTCGTCGCGAGTCTTTGGCCCGTCGATTCCGATGCGTCAGCGAAGTTGATGGTGAAGTTTCATAAGTACCGTCGCGCGGGCTTGCGCCTGACTCAGGCGCTGCAGCGGGCCCAACTCGAACTGATTCGCGGCGACGCGAGCTACCGCCATCCTTATTACTGGGCGCCGTTCGTGGCGATCGGTGGTGTCGCCGGTCGCTAACCGAAACGAAACGAAATCACCTCAAAATGCATTCAGGAGTAAAGGAGAAACAATCATGTCATTCACACCGACAGACACGATGCCCGGAACCCCTGATGTCACGATCTTTTTCAGCGGTCTCATGATTCTGACCCCGACAAACAACAACATGTGCGAGGTCTTCGTAAACTCCAGCGCTCCCCGCCATTTTTTGACGATTGAAGTGCGCCGTAAGCAAGCTGGGCGACCAGATGAGTTGATGATGCGGCACGTTGGACCACTGGCCTTCGCTCCCACTGACCAGGATGCCACGAACGGAACGCAGTTCTTTGGAATGCAGATCAAGAAGGTGACTGCGAACGGCGGCACGGGCGTGCAAAGATTTGTGCCGAATGCACAGCAGCCCGACGGTGCACCCGATGGTCTCGCGTCGGCCATCGACCTTCACCGAAACGATTTCCACCAAGACAATCCGGTGGTCGGCAATGCGACTTCACCCTTTCCCTTTCGACTTCTCGATGTAGATCCCCTGGGAGGCCGGCCGAGCATTCTCCTTCAAGATGGAGTGCTCCATACAGCCGCCAAGACCCGACCGGAGGTCAAGATCCAGCTCACCGACGTGAACGGCAATAAGATTCGAGACCTGGAACCGTTCGCGAGCCTGATTGGGGCAGCCATAGCTCTCGAAGCCAACACCCACGTTGAGATCCAGTGGCGCCAACAGGGGAAGACGCAAAATCTGAAACTCGAGAAAGTTGCGGGAACAACTTACGAAATCTATATCGTCAACGATCCGCTCTTCGAAAGCCCGGGCATAAATCCCGACACGGATCCGGTACACGACGAACTCCAGGAGCATTACAAGATCCTGACCCGCGTGCCGACCGAACAGCAGTTTCGTCTCGAGGTGCTGCCTCCCGATCCAGCTGCGCCGCCACCGGATCGCGGTTCAACGAGAGCGCCGTGCATGTCCGTGTGCCTTGGAGGCGGAGACTAATCTTCCCTTGCCGAATTTGAAAGGAGGCATGTATGCCAACGGGTCTATCGCTGCATGTAGGAATCAACCAGGCTGATCCTGTTTTCGAAACGGTCGTGCTTCAAGGTTGTGTTAAGGATGCTCAGGCGATGTTTGAACTCGCCTCAACCAAGGGCTTCTGGGCCAGGAAGCTGCTCGATGAAGAAGCAACGTTTGACAACGTGAACGAGACAATTTCCTGGGCCGCCTCCATCCTCAAAGACGGAGACATCTTTCTTTTCACTTTCGCCGGTCATGGCAGTTTCCAATCAAACGAGACGATCGACCTTGGCAACGACGAAATTGAGGACCAAACCATCCTGCTCCGCGATTGCGTGCTGGTGGACAACTACATTCGCCGTAATTTGTGGACGAAGTTCAAGCCGGGAGTGCGAATTCTCGGAATAGTCGACAGTTGTCATAGCGGTTCTGTTCTGACTGCAAATCTCATTTTGGATTCGCCAATTCTTAATGGGATCGCAAGCGGCATGAACATGTCGATCGATGCGCCGGCGAATGCAGGAGGCGGCGGTAGCGTCGCGGTTGCGGTTGAACCTCATATTTTCGAGGCTGTTGTCGACGTCTCAGCGGCCGTCCCGGCGGGGGGTCGTGGATTTACAGACGAGCAGCGAAGGAATATCGAGAACTCGAACCCTGCGCTGCACCAGAAAATAAGAGACTCGCTGCTCCCGGCGAATACGCCATTGAACGCGAAAGTCCTAAGTTTGGCCGCCTGTCAGGATAACGAGAGCGCCGCGGACGGTCCGAATCACGGCAAGTTTACGCAGGCCCTGCTCGATATCTTTGACGGCGGAGCGTTCAGCACTTACCAGGAGTTCATGAACCTGATACAAACGAGAATCGGTTCCCTGACCCAGGCTCAACATCCGGCTCTGCGCCCGCAAGTGCCTGATGCTCTGTTCGTGAACGAGCAACCGTTCACGATCTGAACGTTCACTCCCCGTGGACCGTCGGCGCATCGGCATGTGGTACGAAGCAGCGGCGACAGCGTGCTTCGTACTTATCCGCCGCGCCGACGGCCACGCGTTCTTCTGATTCAAACGTGCGCTGCGAATAGTTCGCCGGCTGGCCACACTTCATGCAGATCGCGTGCGTCTTCGTGATGTACTCCGCGATCGCCAGGAGCTGCGGCATCGGTTCCCACGGCTTGCCCGTGTAGTCCTGGTCCAGGCCGGCGATGATCACGCGCACGCCGCGCCGCGCGAGCTGGTTCGCAACCGCAACGAGCTCGTTGTCGAAAAACTGGCCCTCGTCGATGCCGACAACTTCCGTGTCCCGATCCACCTTCGCCAAAATCTCAGCCGCCGACTGGCTGTTGGCCGACTCGTGGCGCATCTCCGAATGCGAAACGATCTGATTGTGCGAGAAGCGCGAATCGAGTTCGGGCTTGAAGACTTGTACTTTCTGCCGCGCGATCTTCGCGCGCCGCAAACGCCGAATCAGCTCTTCCGACTTTCCGGAAAACATCGATCCAGCGATCACTTCCACCCAGCCCGCATCCGCGTGCGGCGGCGGATCGTCATGATTAACTTGTGCTACGAGTTCATCCATTTTCAATTTTCGTCATGAGTAATACTTAGGATTGTAAAAAGGTGCAAAAGCCGCAATCAGTGCCAACTCAAAACTCATCGAGCGCGTCACGAGGTCGCGCGACAACACGCCCCACGCGCCCTGCTTGCTTCTGATGTCGCGGCCCCCGGCGACCTCGTCGATCACCGTGCCTAACTCGCGGCGGCCTTCAACGACTTTCTTGACGATGTCCGCGGGCACCGAAATCGACGGCGCGGCGCCAAACGCCGAGCGCTCGCCACCATCAGTCGCGTAAGCCCAGCCACGCAGAAACGTATGCCACTCGCCGCCGATTGAAATCGAGTGAAAACCGCCTTCGAGCCCGACGTAAATGTCGGCTTCGAGACGCCGGCTGTGCAGTGCGTCGCGCGCGGCGAGCGCTCGTTCGCGTGCGCCTTCCATCAACTGCCAATCAGTTAGCGGCATCGCGGGCGCGCTGATCTCCACGCGCCGCGCGACTACGTTCACGTCAGCCCAATCAGGGTCGAGCGCGGCGACGCGAGCGACACTTGCGCGTACGGCCATGATCTTTGCGGCGCGGTCGGATCCGAGGGCGATTGTTTTGACTGCCACTGATACTTGCTTGAATTCCTGGGTCGGGAAGACTGGTAAAGCTGCGAGCCAAAAAGCGTAGAGAGGCTATAACACACGGCTTGCGCTTCGTCAAAATCTGACCTGCTTGACTTTAGTTTTCGCGGTTGCTGTAATCCTCGACGGAGGCTCCAAAGCGTGACAATCGATGAACTAGTTTACGATTGGAACACAATCGAACCATCGTTTTCTACGCCCAACAGGCACATCGGCATCGACGATGAAACCCTGCGCGACGGGCTGCAGTCGCCGTCTGTTTGCGAGCCCCAGGTCGAACAAAAACTCGAACTGCTCCACTTGATGGAATCGCTCGGCATCGACACTGCCGACATCGGGCTGCCCGGCGCGGGCGGCACACACGCTGCCGGAGTCGAACGACTCGCGCGCGAAATCGCCGAACAGAAACTCAAGATCAAGCCAAACTGCGCCGCGCGCACGCATCGCAACGACATCATTCCTATCGCCGAGATCTCGCAACGCGCCGGCATCCCGATCGAAGCCTGCACGTTTATCGGTTCGTCATCCGTGCGTTTCTTTGCTGAAGACTGGACGCTCGACAAGCTGTTGCAAATGACCGAAGAGGCAGTCTCGTTCGCAGTGTCGCAAGGCTTGCCGGTGATGTACGTCACCGAAGACACGACGCGTGCGAAACCGGACACGATTCGCGCGCTTTACACCGCCGCCATTCGCGCCGGCGCGAAAGCAGTTTGCGTTTGCGACACCGTCGGTCATTCAACTCCCGACGGCGCCCGCGCAGTGGTCAAGTTTGTGAAGAGCATTATCGAAGCCGAAGGCGGCAACATCAGGCTCGATTGGCACGGTCATCAGGACCGCGGCCTCGGCGTGATCAATTCGCTCGCGGCGATCCAGGGCGGCGCCGATCAGATTCATGGTTCAGCACTGGGCATCGGCGAACGCGTCGGCAACACGCCGCTCGATCAGTTGCTCGTCAACTTGAAACTGCTCGGCTGGATCTCGAACGATCTTTCGCACCTGCGCGAGTATTGCGACACGGCCGCGCGCATCTGCGGTTGGACCGTGCCTTACAACTACCCCGTTTTTGGTCGCGACGCTTTTCGCACCGCCACCGGCGTACACGCGGCCGCGGTGATCAAGAGTTATCGAAAAGGCGATCGGCATTTGGCTGACATCGTTTACTCGGGTGTTCCCGCCGGCGAGTTTGGGTTGGAACAGGTGATCGAGATTGGCCCAATGAGCGGCAAGTCAAACGTGATCTACTGGCTCGAAAAGCGCGGCATCGAGCCGGATGAAACGCGCGTCAATCGCATTTACGAACGGGCAAAAGCGGCGCACGGCGTGCTCGAAGAGCAAGAGATTCTAGAACTGGTGTAGCCTTGGTTTCCTCACTCAAAACGGCTCCGGCTCAAACACTGCGACAACTCGCAACGCTGCCCGAGGTCGAACAGGCACTCCGTTTTTTCGAGACCAACGCCGCGGCGATCACTGAAGAACAGATTCGCATCTGCTCGGTTCCGGCGACGCCGTTTGCCGAACACGAACGCGCCGAGTTTCTCGCGAATCGATTCCGCGAGCTGGGCTTGAGTGATGTTTCGCTTGACGAAGAAGGCAACTGTCTCGGGTTATTGGCGGGACGCGCTTCGAGCCCGCTGATCGTCGTGAGCGCTCACCTCGATACCGTCTTCGCCAAAGGAACTGATTTCACGGTGCGCCGCGAAGGTGAACGCTTGTGGGCGCCCGGCATCGCCGACGACGGTTGCGGCCTCATCGCGCTGATCGCGATCATTCAAGCGTTGCGCGACGCGCAGATCCAACTCGAAGGCTCAATCCTGTTTGTCGGTACCGTTGGGGAAGAAGGCGAAGGAAACCTGCGCGGGGTGCGGCACCTGTTTACGAAAGGATCGTGGGCCAAGCGGAAGGTCGATGCGTTCCTGAGTTTTGATGGGCCGGGAATCGATCGCCTAACGAATCGCGCGCTCGGCTCGCGACGCTACCGCGTGGAAGTCGAGGGACCGGGCGGTCACTCGTGGGGAGACTTTGGCTTGCCGAATCCGGTGCACGCACTCGGCCGCGCGATCTCGCGGCTAGCAGCTTATCCGGTCCCGAAAGATCCGCGCACGACGTTCAATGTCGGCAGCATCGAGGGCGGTACGAGCGTCAACGCGATTCCGTCGCACGCGGCGATGGAAGTCGATCTGCGTTCCGCCGGCGATGCCGAACTGCGACGGCTCGATGCGTTTTTCCGCCGCGCAATGAAAGAGGCGACGGAAGAAGAGAACGCCATCCGTCGCCCGGGAGATCCGCTGCTGAAAGTTCAACTCAACTTGATCGGTGAAAGGCCCTCCGGCGAAACGCCCTCAGATTCACCCCTCGTGAAGCTCGCCATCGAAGCGACAAGATTTCTCGGCATCGAACCCCGTCTCGATCAGTCGTCAACTGATGCAAACCTGCCAATCTCGCTCGGCATTCCCGCCATCACACTCGGAGCCGGCGGAACGTCCGGCGGTTCGCACACACTCGCCGAATGGTACGATCCAAAAGACCGCGACAAGGGACTGAAACGCGGATTGCTCGTAATCCTCGGGCTCACTAGTTAATTGGAATTGAAATCGTTGCTGAACCGGCTTTGCCCGCGGGGAAACGCTTCTGGCGCGCAATCCGCAGCGCATTCGCGTCGCCGCCCGACGCCTGCGTCACTCTTCCCGATTCATCATAAGTAACTGTCACGACCACTCGCTTCGCGCCCGGCTTTGCAGCATCGGCAGCCGCCGGCGCAGACGCGACATTGCCCGCGGCTTCAGCAGCTTTGAGTTCGCGCGCACGTCGCTCTTTCTCGTGCTGGCGCTTGGCCGCTAAAGCTTCCGGACTCTCATTCGCCGGCGCTGCTTCGCTCGCCGCTTGCGGCTGTGCCTGTGCTTCAGGCTGCGCTGTCGAAGGCGCCACGGGTTGATTCACCGTCGCCTCGGCTGCGGCGCCGGATGTTTTCTTGGTCTTGTACCAGCCCGCCGGAACACCAATCACAGCCACGCTCGCGAGCACGGCAATCACCGCCGCGCCGATGAACACCGGCTTGCGACGGTTCATCGACTCAGTCAGAAAAGGCGCAAATGACTTTTCAACTTCCGTACTCGTCTCTTCCCTCTTTGAAGTCGGCTGAAGTTCGTCAGCCTTATGAACGTAATCCGCCGGAAACGCGACGCCTGGCGGAATGCTCTCGTCCAACCGCCGCAAGCCTTCCAAAACGACCTGCGTCCACGGTTGATTGATGCTGCGATTTCCTGGTTGCGCATCAACGCTGAATTCAAACGTGGCGTTGGGCAACGTTAACGCATAAAAGACGGCGTCGATTCCATGCAACACGCCGATGCGCGCGTCGACCACCGAACCCGAATGCAAATAAAAATATCCGGCGCCCTGCGGATAAAGAACCTTCAAGCGTCCAGTCTTGCGTTGATTGCAGAAAAACTCGATTAGCTCCGAGAGTGAAAGATCACTGAGGTGTCCAGTTAGTGCCATGAGAACAAGTCCCTTCAAAAGGAAGACAGCCGGGTTGGAAAAAGTTGGGGAGAAAGGCGCGCCAGACGTCTCCGGCGCGCCTTTTGGCAAAGGCAGGTTTATTGAACCAGCGAGAACTTATAGTTGATCACGCCGGAAACCTTCACGGGTTGACCAGACAGTTTCGTGGGCGAGAATCTGGCCTTGAGAGCTGCTTGCACAGCCGCGTCACGCAAGGGTGATGGGCCACTCGACGCGGTCGCCGAAACAACTTTGCCGGTCTCGTCGAGGACCACGTCGACTGTCACTACGCCTTGGGTTCGCATCCGCTTCGCAGCTTCCGGATAGAGTGGCGCCGGTAATGAGAGCGCGGTGCCGTTGAGCACGCCACCCGAAATCGGCTTGAGAATCGGACGCGGTCCAGGACTCGGTGGCGGCTCTTCGATATTCACGAGCGGCACCGGCTGATTGCTATTGACGGCCGGCGACTTAACATCGAGTGGAGCAGCACCGATCTTGTTGGCGGCATTTGAAGCGGCCGGCAATTCCGGCGCTGCCGCTGCTTTGTTGTTGCGACCTTTGGCCGCATTGGCCACGGGCTTCGGTGTGTTATTCGCTGCCGGAGGAGCAACTGCTTCCGGCGTGGTCGCGGCGTTCGGCTGGACCATCCGCACCATGTTTTCGTCGAGGTAGTACATGATCGAGCGATACGTGACTTCCGACGGTTCAAACGTGATGCCGCGGGAGTCGACCACTGCCACCGACGTCGTCATCTTGTTCCAGTTGCCGGCGAAGTCAAACTCGTACTTGTAGACCTCTTTGCTCAGCAGCGTGCCGTCAGGGTTGAGCAGCGTCATCTCGCTGATGTTTCCCTTTTCGTCGTACTTGTAGACTTCCTTGCCCGTCAACGTCGCGCCCGCAATCGGGAAGTACTGGTTCTCAATCTTATTGCCCTTCAGGTCATAGGCCACGAGCTCGACCAGCGCGTGCTTGCCTTCGGCGAGACGGCCGTCGGCGGTCGAGAGCTTGGCGACTTCTGTCCGAACACGCCGCACGGGTCCGGTCAGTCCGTCACGCGAGCGGTCTGTTTCGACCGGAGCGCTGACGGCGGGGGCATTACCGGCTTTGGCTGTAACGTTGGTCTGGGCGCTTGCCGCGACAGCAAAGACCAACAGGCAAAGCATGAAGCAACTTAATCGAATCAACATTCTAAGCATCGTTTTCTCCATAATTCGCTGAGGCAGGCTAACTTTGGAAAGATACTCGTGAGGGAGGGCGGTCCAACTCCCTTTCCGCCGGGAGCTCTACGAGCCCTAGTCATACTAACCAAGTTAAACGATGTTTGTCTATAGGGATCTTAATCTTTCCGTACGGCTCGAGGCGAGGACCTCGCGAGCGGCCTGGTAGACCTCTTTGACGGAGATTTGGTGGATTTCCTTACCGAAAATGAGGCGATGATGATCGCCGAGCGGTATGAAGTTATTCGGGTCGGGCCGATCCATGATGACGACGACGGGCGTTCCGACGGCCGCGGCGGTGTGAACCGGACCGGTGTCGTTAGAAATAAAGAGCGTCAAACGGGCCTGAGCCGAGACAAGCTGCGGGATGGTCAGGCGGTCAAGAAAGATGGTGTTGTCCGGGAACAGGGGCCGCATGCGCGGCACTAACTCGCGTTCTTCCGGCCCGGCGAACACGATCACGCGGACGCGCTCATTTCGCATGAGAAAGTCCGCGACCTCCGCGAAGTGCGCCAGCGGCCAGCGGCGCGACTCGTTGCCGGCGCCGGGAAAGATTCCCGCCAACAGCGTCCCGGAGTTGGCCTTCTCCTTCTTCAACAACGCTTCGACCGCGGTGTTCGCCGCCGCGGCTGTTTTCAGCATAGGCAGACGCGGTGCGTTTTCGACGCCGAGTGGCTTGATAACTTCGAGGTAGCGATCGACGGCGTGCGCTTGTTTCGATTCCCGGGGCGGTTGCGGCGCGAAGTTCGCGAGGAAGTCGAGCGAACGGCCGGGACGCCGAGCGTAAAGTCGTTGCGGCGCGCCCGAAAGAAAACCGAGCAGGTTCGTTTCGGACAAGCTGTGCAGATCGATGACGAAGTCGAACTTTGCTCGACGGACCTCGCCGACAAACTTGAAGATGCGCCCGATCGAGATCAGCTTGTTTCCGTCGCGCAGCCCGACGCGATCGACTTCCAGCACCTCGTTCGCGTAGCCGGAGAGCTTGACGATCTCGCCGCCAGGCTTGCCAACCGCGACCGTGATGCGCGCGTGCGGAAAGCGTTCGCGAATCGCGCGCAATGCCGGCAAACTCAACACGACGTCGCCGAGCTGGCCGAAATCGATGACGAGCATGTTGCGCGGATTGAGTGGCACTTAAACTAACTCTCTCGCAGATCTCGTCCGGTCATCTCGGCCGGTTTGCCGACGCCGAGCAACGCGAGCATCGTCGGCGCGACGTCTTCCAGCGCGCCGCCTTCTCGCAGCTTCAGGCCGACGTACTCGTCGTCGATCAAATGAAACGGAACGGGATTGGTGGTGTGGGCCGTGTGCGGACTGCCGGTGAGCAGATCGATCATCTGTTCGGCGTTGCCGTGATCGGCGGTGATGAGCGTGGTGCCGCGCGCTTCGCGAATGCGTTTGGTGATCCAGCCGAGACATGAGTCGACGTACTGGCAGGCTTCGATGGTCTTTTCGAGTTTGCCCGTATGGCCCACCATGTCCGGGTTCGCAAAGTTGATGACAAAGACGTCGGTCTCGCCTTCGTCAACGCCGCGTAAAACTTTGTCAGTGACTTTGAACGCCGACATCTCGGGTTCGAGATCGTACGTCGCGATCTTTGGCGAAGGCACGAGCAAGCGCCGTTCGCACTCAAACTCCTTTTCGACGCCGCCGTTGAAGAAGTAAGTCACGTGCGCATACTTTTCAGTTTCGGCGAGCCGATAATTCCGCACGCACGTGCCCGCCCAAACCTCCGCCAGCACGTTGCGATGATGACGCGGCGGAAACGCGATCGCGAGATCGAAAGTCTGATCGTAGAGCGTGAAGCACACGAAATCGATCTTCGGCGCCTGCGAAACGTCGAACTCGTTGAAGCCGGCAACGGCAAGCGCGCGAGTTAATTGGCGCGCGCGATCGGGACGGAAGTTAAAGAAGACTACGGCATCGCCGTCCTGAATCGTCGCTACCGGCTCGCCGTTCTCGCGCACGATCGCAATGGGCTCGACAAACTCATCAGTGATACCGCGCTCGCAGGATTTCGTGACCGCCGTAATCGGATCCGTCGCGTGCTCGCCGGTCGCGTGGACCAGCAGATCGTACGCGCGCTTGGTGCGTTCCCAACGCTTGTCGCGATCCATCGCGTAGTAACGACCGACGACGGTCGCGATCTCGCCGGCGCCGATCTCGTCAATCTTCTTTTGCAACGTCGCGAGGTAATGAGCGGCCGACGACGGCGGCGTGTCGCGCCCGTCGAGGAAGCAATGAACAAACACGCGCGCGACGCCGAGATCTTTCGCCATTTTCAGCAGCGCGTAGAGATGCGTCAGCGACGAATGCACCTGGCCGTCGGAAACGAGGCCCATCAGGTGCAGCGCCTTGCCGCGATCGCGTGCGCCTTCAAGAGCACTCTGCAGCGTTTTGTTTTGGAAGAACGCGCCGGTGTCGACCTCATGGTCCACCAACGAAACGTCCATGCGGATGACGCGGCCTGAGCCGATGTTCAAGTGGCCCACTTCCGAGTTTCCCATCACGCCCGCCGGCAATCCAACGCGTGAACCGTGAGCTTCGAGTAGCGTCTGCGGATACTTCTCGCAGAGTTGGTCATAAAAAGGAGTGTCGGCGAGCGCGATGGCGTTGCCGTCGCGCGCCGCGGAATAACCCCAACCGTCGATAATGATCAGCGCGAGCGGGCCGCGTTTCTTAGTCAAACGTCACCTCTAGTTTTTAGCCACATTGAATGCTTTTCTTCCGGGATAACGCGCAACGTCGCGCAGGTCTTCTTCGATGCGCAGCAACTGATTGTATTTTGCGATGCGATCGGTACGCGACAGCGATCCGGTTTTGATCTGCCCGGCGTTGGTGGCGACGGCGAGATCGGCGATGAACGGATCTTCAGTTTCACCGGAGCGATGCGAGATAACGGCCGTGCGCCCGCTTCTTTGCGCGAGTTCAATGCAGTCGAGAGTTTCGGTTAGCGTGCCGATCTGGTTGACCTTGATCAGAATCGAATTGGCCACGCCGAGGTCGATTCCCTTTTGCAGGAACTCCGTGTTGGTGACAAAGAGATCGTCGCCGACGAGTTGCACACGGTTGCCGAGCTTGTCGGTCAACAGCTTCCATCCGTCCCAATCGTTTTCGGCCATGCCGTCTTCGATTGAAATAATCGGATACTGGTCACACCAGCTTTTCCAGTAATCGGTCATCGCCTCGCTCGACAGTTTTCGCTTGTCGCTCTTCTTAAAAACGTAATTCCCGCCGTCATAAAACTCACTCGCGGCCGGATCCAGCGCCAACAAGCAATCGCCGCCCGCTTTGTAGCCCGCCTTCTCGATCGACTCGAGAATCGTTTCGACAGCCTCTTCGTTCGAACGCAGATTCGGAGCAAACCCGCCTTCGTCGCCGACGCTCGTCGCGTAACCCTTCTTCTTCAACACTGACTTCAACGCGTGAAAAACTTCCGCGCCCATGCGCAACGCTTCGCTGAAACTCGGCGCGCCGACGGGCACAACCATGAAC
>Ga0247688_1000191_pt1 | contig 24533 bp, 17 predicted proteins | sample CNK29_metaG_FD_182718 | JGI IMG/M metagenome (GOLD analysis project Ga0247688, IMG submission 182718) | Soil microbial communities from Purdue University Martell Research Forest, Indiana, United States - CNK29 | ecosystem: Environmental > Terrestrial > Soil > Temperate forest > Bulk soil... | reverse complement strand
GAAAGGGCCAAACGCTATCCCCACCGACACCCGCATCGTAGTCAATATTCCGGCGTTTCGCATGGACCTCTTTCAGGATGGTTCGCTGGTGAAGACTTACAAAGTGGGGATCGGCTATCCCGAGTTTCCGTTGCCGATGGGACTGCGCAAAGCGCAAACGGTGATCTTCAATCCGGCGTGGACGCCGCCGGATTCGCCGTGGGTGGCCCAGATGAAAAATGCGACGCCGGGCGAAAGAATCGAACCCGGCAGCAAAGACAATCCGCTTGGGCCAATCAAGATTCCGATTGGCTTGCCGTCGCTGATTCATGGCGCGAAGTCGCCGGCGAAGATCGGCAAGTTTGCTTCGCACGGTTGTGTTGGCTTGACGACGCCGCAGATGAAAGACTTCACCGCGCTGTTGCTGCACGCTGCTAAGAACGACGTCAGCGAGCAGGAGATCAGCTCTTACCTTGCGGACAAGACGCGCACCAAGTCCGTCAAGCTCGACAACGTGATTCCGGTTGAACTGCGTTACGAAACGATTGTGCTCGAAGACGGCAAGCTACACATCTACAAAGACGTCTACGCGCAACACACGAACACTGAAGAGAACCTGCGGCGCGTGCTGGAAGCAAACGGCGCGCGGCTCGAAGATCTTTCTGCAGACGAACGCCAGCAAGCGCTCGCGGCGCTTAAGTCGCAGCCGAAGGGTGAAGTGGTGATTGATGTTGCGTCACTAGCGCAGAAGGGTTATCCGGTGGCGGTGAATCTGGACGACGGAAAAGGCAAGCCACAGATTACACAGATTAAACGGAAGAAACAGACGTAAAAGCGGAACAATCCGTGATCTCCGTGTAATCCGTGTCCTCAGTCAGATCGGGAGCGCCGGCCTCGCCGTAGTAAGGCCGGCCTTCTATGACAGCCGTGAAGTACTCTTCAATTCGATCGAGCACTTCTTCAACCGAATGTGAGTGATAAATCGAGGTGCGAAACAGCGCGCCGCCTTGCAACCCGCGCGTGAACTGTCCCGCCAACTGCTTCATGCGATTGATCGCCGGTGTCTCCGGCATGTCTTCTCGCAGCATGTCGAAATATTCATGCAGGATTGCACGCTTGTCGGCAAGCGTTGGTGCGAAGATCTCGCGGCCGTGCATCGCATCTTCGATCTGCCGGAAGATCCACGGATTCGCCATCGCGCCGCGACCAATCAACACGCCGTCGCAACCAGTTTCACGAAACTTCGCAAACGCGCCTTCGATCGTCGTCACGTCGCCGCTGCCTGAAACCGGCACCTTCACGGTCTCTTTGATCTGCCGCACGAGATCCCAATTCGCGAGCCCGCGATAACCCTGCTCTTTCGTGCGGCCGTGCAACGCGATGTGCTCGACGCCACAATCTTCCGCGAGCTTCGCCGTCTCAACGGCATTGATCGTGTGATCGTAAAACCCGGCCCTAATCTTTACCGTCAGCGGAATCGTGATCACTTTCTTGATCTCTTTGAGAATCGTTTCGAGCCGGCTGTGGTCCTTGAGCAAACCCGAACCGCCGCCATGTTTCACGACCTTCGGCGCCGGGCAACCGCAATTCACGTCGAGGATGTCGGCGCCCACTTCCTGGGCCATCTCCGCGGCCATCGCCATGCGCTCAGGCTGGCCGCCAAAGATCTGCACCGCAAACGGCCGCTCGTCTTTGTAAAAGCGCATCTGCCGTTTCGACTTCGGATTGTTGCGCGTCAAACCTTCGACCGAAATGAACTCCGACACCGACAAACCGACACCGCCGCGCCGTTTGAGCAAACGCCGAAACGACACGTCCGTCACGCCCGCCATCGGCGACAGAATCAGCGGCGGATTGATCTCGATGTCACGAATTTTGAAGGACTTGATTTCCGGCATCACGGTTTGATCGTTACCGGCGTTCCGACGGTAACCGCGTCGTACAGCTCCTTGATGTCATTATTCTCGAGCGCCACGCAGCCCCAGGTCCAATCGCTGCCCGCGCCGTGACCATGAATATAGATCAGGCCGCCGAGTTTGGTGTATTGCGGCGGCGCCTTCTTGTTTTTGATGGCCTCCCGGATCGCGTCGTACTCAGCCCTCGTAATCAGCCCATCGCGCAGCCCGCGCTCGGCGTCTTCCGCGTTCGGGTAGCTGATGCCCAGCGACAGAAAGTAAGCACTCTTCGCGTTCTTGACGAAGACGTAAAACTCGCCTTCGGGCGTTGCACCGTCCCCCTCGCGTTGCTTGTCCTTAACGGGACTAAAACCCAAACCAACGCGATACGTGCGCATCAGTTTCCTGCCGGAATACAACTCCAGCTTGCGCGCGCTTTTGTAGACCACTATGTGGGGCTTTTCGATCGGAATTTGGAGCCACAGATTAACACTGATGACGAAAACCAGAGAGAAGGCTGTCATCAGTGTCATCTGTGTTTATCTGTGGCTACGGTTTCTTCGACTTCTTCTCGTCGCTCTTTTCCGAGCCCTTCGCGGCGACGGGTTGCGGGAGTTTCAGCAGCGGCTCAACGGTCGCTTTGTAAGATTCAGTGACCTTGATGAACGCTTCGTTGCGCAACCCCTGCAAATAATCCTCGCGCTCTTTGGGTTGGCGTTCGGCCAGCATCTGCTCGCGCACGCGATTATCGTTGAACTCCGGCTTCGCGCCCGCCGGGCTGCGGTCGTCAACGCGCAAAATCTGATAACCGTCCGACGTTCGAATCGGATCGGTCACGCCGCCCGTTTTCACGTCCTTGAGCGCGGCCACCAGATCTTCACGCAAGCTCGGCATCTCGAATTCACCAACTGAACCTTTGTCTTTCGGCGCCGTGCGTTCGCCGTTCTTCTCGCGTTCGGAATTTGCCGCCGCCAGCGCCCCGAAATCGGCGCCCGCGCGGGCCTGCATGATCAGTTCCAGCGCGCGTGTCTTGACGGCCGTTTCATCCTTGCCGTTCGTGGTGAGATAGATCTCTGAAAGTTTTATCGTTTCGGGTTTGCGAAACTTGTCGAGGTGCGTGTCATAGTATTTCTTGACTTCGTCAGACGAGAACCCGAGATAAACGCGGCGGTCCACTTCCTGCTGAAACACCGCCTGCTTCATCATCTCCGAGCGCATCGTGCGGCGCACTTCTTCCGGATCCAGCTTGGCGTCGCGCATTGCCGCGTAGAGCTTGTCGATCGAATTGATTCCCTGCTCCTGCGCGATCTGCAACATGCGGCGGTTTACTTCCGCTTCGATCTCGTTCGCGAGATCGAGTTCCTTGCCTTTTTGCAGCAACAACTTCTCGTTGATGAGCGTGGCGATTAGTTCGGCCTGGCGTTTCGTGACTTCATCTTTCGCCTGTTGCTCGGTCATGCCGCTCTGCTTCAGCGCATCGATGCGTTCCTGCGTTTCGCGCTTGAGCATCGAAAGCGTGATGACGTCGTCATTGACCTGCGCGATCACCTCGTCGACGACCTGCATCTCACCTTCCTGCGCGAAGGCGGTGCCGCCAAAGGCGAAGACAAACAGAACGGCTGCTATTGCTAAAAACTTCAACTTCACTAGAGTTACTCCTACTGAGAGGTTGTTCGGGGAAACAAACAAAGACGGATTCTAATCGCTGGCTCGAAGCCGGAGCAACACGTCGCGAGCCACATCGAGCACTTCGTCCTGCTCGTCTTCCGTCAAAACAAGCCGCAAAACACCGTTTGGCGTAAACGTCGCGCCCTCGTGCTGGCTGACGTATTCCGCCAGTTTTTCCAGCGAAACACGCGCTTTTTCACTAAATTTGATCGCGACTCCGTCGGGCGTCCGATCGATCGAAAGCAACCCCAACTCTTCCGCCATTCGCCTCAAACGCGCATACGCAAACAATCGATCCAGCGACAGCGGCACGCGCCCGTAACGGTCTTCGGTTTCCGTTCTGATCGCGGTCAACGTCGCTTCGTCACGAGCCGACGACACGCGCTTGTAAGTTCGCAAGCGCTGTCCCATGTCCGAAATATATTCTTCCGGAATGGAAACATCGACGCCGAGATTCAACGCGACGCTGGTCTCATCCTCAACTTCCTCGCCGCGCAGCTCCAGCACTGTTCGTTCGAGCATCTGCGTGTAAAGATCGAATCCGAGCGCTTCCATATGGCCCGACTGTTCGCCTCCCAAAAGGCTTCCTGCCCCCCGCAGTTCAAGGTCGAGGGCCGCAATGCGAAATCCCGCTCCGAGATCCGAAAACTCACGAATTGCCGCTAAACGACGGCGAGCGATCGGTGAAAGTTCCTGCTCGCCAGGTATCAGAAGATACGCGTACGCGCGCCGGTTCGAGCGCCCGACACGCCCGCGAAGCTGATAAAGCTGAGAAAGACCGTAATTATCGGCGCGGTTTATGATGATGGTGTTTGCACGCGGGATGTCTATTCCGTTTTCGATGATGGTGGTTGCAACGAGAACGTCATATTCATAGTCGATGAAGTCGAGCATTACTTTCTCCATCTCTTTCTCATTCATCTGCCCGTGTCCGACCACGAGCCGCGCTTGCGGCACGAGTCGCTTCACCAACGCGGCCACGGTCTCGATCGTCTCGACGCGATTATGAATGAAGAACACCTGGCCGCCGCGCGAGAGTTCGAGATCGATCGCCGACTTGATCACGCTGTCGGAAAACTGCACCACCTGCGTTTGAATCGCGAGTCGATCCCGCGGCGGAGTTTCGATCAACGACATGTCGCGCATGCCCGTGAGCGACATGTTCAGCGTGCGCGGAATCGGCGTCGCTGACAGCGTCAACACGTCGACTTTTTTCTTCAGGTGCTTGAGCCGTTCCTTGTGCGCAACGCCGAAGCGTTGCTCTTCGTCAACCACCACCAACCCAAGATCTTTGAACTGTACGTCCTTCGACAGGATGCGATGCGTGCCGATGACCACATCGACTTCGCCGGTTTCGACTCGCTTCACGACCTCTTTCTGTTCCTTCGACGTGCGAAAGCGCGAGAGCAGTTCGACCTTCACGGGAAACGGCGCGAAGCGCGTGCGAAACGTGTCGTAGTGCTGATACGCGAGCACCGTCGTCGGCGTGAGAATCGCGGTCTGTTTTCCTTCCATCACGGCTTTGAACGCCGCGCGCATCGCGACTTCAGTTTTGCCGTAACCAACGTCGCCGCACAGCAGGCGGTCCATCGGCACCGGCTCTTCCATGTCTTTCTTCACTTCGTCGATCGCCGTTTCCTGATCGGGCGTGAGCACGAACGGAAACCCGTCTTCAAACTCCTGTTGCCACGGCGTGTCGGCAGCGAAAGCGTAACCGCCGACGAGTTTGCGTTCGGCGTAAAGACGCAGCAGTTCGTCAGCCATGTCGCGCATGGCGCGCTTCGCTTTGGCTTTGGTTTTTTGCCAGCCGAGGCCGCCGAGTCGATCGAGTTGCGGTTGATGGCCTTCGGCGCTCGAGTAACGCTGCACCAGATCGAGCCGCTCGACGGGAACGTAGAGCTTCGCTTCTTCGGTGTAGTAGAGCAGCATGAACTCGCCGGTGCGCGGGCCGAGATCGAGCGTTTGCAAGCCGCCGAAACGCGCGACGCCGTGATCGATGTGGACCACGTAGTCGTTGGTTTTCAGGTCCCTGAAATCCGAGAGGAATGCCGCGGTCTTTGAGCGACGTTTCTTGCCGTCAGTTTTTGCTCGTCCTTCCGCGACCGCGCCGCGGCGTTCAACTGAATCGGTCGTTTCGTCGAAGACGTCTGATTCAACGTGCAGAATCAACCACGACCGTGGCAGTTCAAACCCGCTGCTCAAACGGCCGACGCTGATGACGACCGAATGCGAATCAACCGCGCCGGACGTCTCGCTCGTTAACGCAAGGCGAGTTTCGATCTGGTACTCACTCAGAATCTCCGCAATGCGTTCGGCGACGCCAAGGGTCGGCATCACAAACATCGTCGTCTGGTTCTCTGCAGCGGCGCGCTTCACGTCCGCCGCGAGATCGGCGATGCGACCGTGATAACGCATCGACGACTGCGCCGGCCAGTCGACTTCAAAAGCAGTTTGCACGACGGGAAAAACAAACGCCGGGCGGCGGGCGTCCCGATACACGGAGCGCAGGCGGCTCGCCTGCATTTGATCGGATTGCACAGCCGGCGCTTCCGCGTCGAGCTTGAGATTGAGATCCGTTTCCGCTGCCGCGCGCCCGAGCGTGCGCAACTCGATTTGTTGCCGCCGCTCGATCAAGGTGCGCAGTTCATCGTCGCTGAGAAGCAATTCCTCCGGCGGCAGCGCGATGTCGTCTGCCTGATCGATCTCGTGAAAGCGATCCGACAGCCGTTCGTAAAACTCACTCAAGTACGACTCGATGCCGCCCGGTTCATCAATCACTAAAACCGCGTCGCCAAGATGATCGAAGACGGTCGAGTTGCAATCCATCGAGATCGGAATCAGCCACTCCCAACCAGCAAAGGGTTCACCTTCGTCAGCAAACGCGGTGCGGTCGCGCAATGAACGCGCGAAGCGTTCGTCGTTCCAGCGTTCGCGCGCGGCTTCGCTCCAGAGTTGGAAATCGAGCGCGGTGGCCCAGAGTTCGCGCATCGGCGGCACGTCCACGACGCGAAGCTGGCTGGTCGAAAGTTGATTTTCCGGATCGAATTCGCGTAACGAGTCGACGGTGTCGCCAAAGAACTCGACGCGCACCGGCGCCTCGCGACCCGGCGGCCAGATGTCGACGATGCCCCCGCGCAACGAAAACTCACCGACGCTGGTGACGGGATCTTCGCGCACGTAGCCGGTGGCCATCAGTTTCTCGACCAGTTCTTCGGGCGACTGATCTTCGTCGCGCCGCAACACGGTGCCGGCGCGAGCAATCGCGGCTGGGCCAACTGTCTTGCGCGCGAGTGCGCGAGCGGTGAGCAACACAAAGCTCGGCGCCTGGCGTTGCAAACGCCAGAGTGCGAGCGCGCGCCGTTCGAGGGTTTGCGCGTGCGGCGAGGTGCCGGCGTAAGGATCTGCTTCCGAAGCGGGCAGGACGAGTATTTCGTTGCCGGCTGTTTCTCTTCCGGCGAGAACGCAATACCAGAAGCGCAGGTCTTGTTCCCACGGTTCCAGATCGCGCGTCGTTTGCGAAACCACGGCGAACGTCTTGCCGGTTTCCTGTTGCAGCGCCGCCAGCACCAGCGCGCGCGCGGAACCGGCGACGAGGCCGCTGATCGAGATCACGCGCGCGTTAGCGCGCACCTGCGCCAGCAGTTCCTTGTATTCCTGGGTCTCAATAACTTGCTTCATTGCTTAGCAAAAATCTGTGTAATCTGTGGACGGCTTACCTGCGCTTCATGCGCTCCAGCAACGACGTCGTCGAAGCCCCGGGAACGAAAGGCAACGGAATAACTCTGCCGCCCGCTGCCTCCACTTCTTCACGCCCGTGAATCTCATCGATCTGGTAGTCGCCGCCCTTCACCAGCACGTCAGGCAATAGCTTGCCGATCAAACTGCGCGGCGAGACGTCGTCGAAAATCACGACATAATCAACCCAGCGCAAGGCTGCTAAAATCTCCGCCCGTTCCGCTTGATCGAACACCGGCCGACCCGGGCCTTTTAACTCCCGCACGCTGCGATCGCTGTTAATCGCCACCACCAGCGCGTCGCCCAAAGCCCGCGCCTCCGCCAGGTAACGCACGTGCCCGACGTGCAAAAGATCGAAAACTCCGTTGGTAAACACGAGCCGCGCGCCGTCCACGCGCAGACGTTCGCGTTCTTGAAGCATCTGATCCGTGCTCAAGATTTTGGCTTTCATCTGTGGTTAGAATCTAGCATAATCGGCGCTTTATTCTGGAGAAGCCATCTTGTCACTACCGTTCATCGAAGAGAACGATCAAACCCTTGCGCGCCAGGGGCACCTCGACGAGCTGCGCAAGCTCGTCGGCAATGTGTACCCAAACAAGTTTGAGCGCAGCGAAATCGTCACGTCCGGCCGCGAAGACACGATCAGCGCAGTCGTCGAAAAATTTCGCGGGTTCGAACCGCAGGTCCCCGAAGGCGGTCGGCCATCAACCGAAGAACTCGAACTCGCCAATCGCCAACTCAATGGTTTCCACCTGCGCCTCGCGGGTCGTATCGCGTCGCCGCCGCGGCAGATGGGCAAGGTCGCGTTTGTTCACTTGTCCGACGGCATCTCGCGGCTGCAGCTTTACATCCGCCGTGACGACGTTGCCGGCGTGCGCAACGACAAGCTCGGCGGCGACGTCGACGGCTGGCAACTGTTTCTGCTTTTGGACCACGGCGACTTCATCGGCGTCGAAGGTTTTCTCTTCGTCACGAAAACGGGCGAGCTTTCGGTTCACGTACAGAAGCTCCAGTTTCTCGCGAAGGCGTTGTTGCCGCTGCCGGACAAAATGCACGGCGTTCAGGATCCGGAGATTCGGCAGCGACAGCGTTACGTCGATCTGATCGCCGGCAGCTTGAAGCTCGAGAAAGACGATACGCTCACGCCGCGCGAAGTGTTTGACCGGCGCGCCGCGGCCGTCAAAGAGATGCGGCGCATACTCGACGATCATGGCTACGTTGAAGTCGAAACGCCGATGTTGACGCCGTTGCCCACCGGCGCCGCGGCGCGCCCGTTTCGCACGCATCACAACGCGCTCGACATCGACCTCTACGCGCGCATCGCGCCGGAGTTGTATCTGAAGCGGCTGCTGGTTGGCGGATTTGAAAAAGTTTACGAGCTCAATCGCAACTTTCGTAACGAAGGCATCTCATCGCGACACAATCCCGAGTTTACGATGCTCGAGTTTTACTGGGCCTACGCAGACGTGAACGCGATGATGGATTTCTGCGAACAGATGCTGCGCGCGGTCGTGTTCAAGGTGTTGGGCCACACGCACGCGTGGTTCGGCGATCAGGAGCTGGACTTTGGCGAGCCGTTTCGGCGCGTCGGGATGAAAGAGAGTATCGTCGAAGTGGCGCCGGGTGAAGTGATCACTGACGAAAACGTGCTGCCGTTGTTTGAAGAACGAATCGAGCACGGGTTGATCCAGCCGACGTTCATCACGGATTTTCCGAAACCGATCTCGCCGTTGTCGAAAGCGTCGCCGAGTAATCCGGCGGTGGCCGAACGGTTTGAGTTGTACATCTGCGGGATGGAGATCGCGAACGGGTTCTCGGAGTTGAACGATCCGGTGGAACAGGCTGAACGATTTCGCGACCAGATGAAAGAGCGCGAGCGCGGCGACGAGGAAGCGATGCTGATGGACGAGGATTACATTCGCGCGCTTTCGTACGGCATGCCGCCGGCGGCTGGAATCGGCATCGGGATCGACCGCCTGGTGATGTTGTTGACCAACAAGCAATCGATCCGCGATGTGATTCTCTTTCCTCATCTACGACCGGAACGATAAAACCGGCCACAGATTACACGGATTATTTCGCTGGGGTTTCCATGTGCGAGGCGGCGAACCATTTGCCTCCGCGCTGCACGTAGGTGCTGCTGGCCCAGACTGTTCCTGGTCCAGGCTGGCCGCCGCAAGTGATGTCCTGTGTTCCCTTGTAACTCACGATGGCGACGTTGCTGGCGGGGAACGTGACTTTGAAATCACTCAGCGTAAACGAACGAACCTCGCAGCCTGACTCTGTCATCGCTTTCATGATGTCAGCCTTGCTCGCGATTCCGGAATCAGAAACGAGGACGCTGTCGGCGGCGAGATTTGCTTTGAAGGGTTTCGTATCCTTGTTTTTCCACGCTTCCCAAAGCTTGTTTTCAGTCGCGATGATGGCCTTCTGGCTCTGGGCTTTGCTCATCGCGGGCTTGGGGGAAGGTGACGGAGACGCCGCCGGCGTTTGTGCGTGGGCCAACAACGCCGAACTCAGGATTACAAGAAGAACGAGGGAAAATTTTTTCATGGTGTGCTCCTCGGGAGATTTTTAAAGCATTACCGGGGCGCACATTACTACTGACGCCTTCAAACCGCAATCAAAGAGAACACGGATTTATCGAATTTTTGCGCGAAGTTGCGCGAGGCGTTCGTCGCACCAGGCGGGTTTCTCGCCTTGTTCCTGGGCCAGAGTCGCGTATCGTTCCATTGCTTCGAGCGCGCCTTTGAAATCGTTCTGCTTCTCCCGCACGCGGCTGAGGTCCAACAGAAACTGCACGTTCCTTGAACCGTACGCATCAACCGTCTGCGAGTACGCCGCTTCCGCGAGCTTCAGATCGCCTTTCAACTCATAAACTCGCCCGAGGTGAAAATAACTGACCGGATAACGCGCGCCGTCGCGTTGCGAAACCTGCTGCAGTTGGCCCAACGCTTCGTCGTAACGCTGCAAGCTCAACAACGCATAACTAAGCTCGAGATTCGCGGGCGCGAAATATCCGCCCTGCCGGTTGAGCACGCGATGAAAGTTATCGACGGCTTCAGTCATCTTGCCGCGTTCGGACGCACTGCGCGCACGTTGCAGAAAATCGTAGCTGGCTTGATCGATCGTGAGTTTTCCCGGACGTCCGGAAGCAGACGCAGTTGCCGCCATCGGCACCGCGTTCGAAGCATTCGAAGCAGGCGCCGGCTTAACCACACGCGGCGTTTTTTCAACAACGATCACATCATCGTCAACCCCACGCGCCAACGCTTGTGCCGCAGCCGCGTGCTTCGGATCAATCACCAACGCACGCCGCCATTCACGCACCGCGAGATCGCGCTCTCCCCGAGCCGCATAAAGCCGCCCGAGGTTATAACTCGCTTCCGCGTAACGAAAATTCTCCAGCCTTAACGCGGCATTGAACGCGTCGTAAGCTTCGTTCCAACGACCTTCACGCAACAACACGACTCCGAGATTGTTCTGCGCGCGCGAATATCCCGCGGGCCGCTGCTCGATGGCGCGGCGATACGCGCGAATCGCTGCTTCGGATTCATCGAGCCGCGCGAACGCGTTGCCGAGGTTGTAGTAACCGACCGGATCGAATCCATCTGCGTCAAGTATTTTGCGTAACTCGGCGAGCGCCTCGGCTTTGTGTCCCGTGTCCGCGAGTTCCCTGGCCGCTTTCAACTGCTGCTGGTTCTGTTCGGCAAACGTCTGCGCCGCCACTGAAGAGGCGCCGAGCAAAGCGATGAGCGCAAGTGGGAGAAGAATTTTCATGATTTTGAATAAGCCACGACGGTGCCGCCAAAACCGACCGCCCAACCGTGCCCCTTATCGGTGAAGAAGACGCGTTCCAACTGATGCTGCGTGTTGCTGCGTTCGCTGGTCCAATGCCCGCCGCCGTCGATGGTGTGAATGATCGTTCCTTCAGCGCCGACGGCCCAGCCTTCCTGCGCATCGACAAACTTCACGTCCATGAGATCGTTATCGACGCCGGATTCCAGTTTCTCCCAGGTGCGGCCGCCGTTGGTCGTGCGATAGACGCTGCCGCCGCTGCCGACGGCCCAACCGAGCCGGTTGTCGAAGAACGACGTCGCGTTGAAGCGAACTGATTTGTCCACGCCGGGCAGAGTCGATTGATACCAAGTGTCGCCGCCGTCTGAGGTCTGAATGATCGTCGCGCCCGCGCCGACAACCCAACCGCGATCGTCGTCGACGAACGTGCCGCCGAGCAGCAGCCGGCGCGTTGGGCTGCGCAAGCGCGTCCAGGTTTCGCCGGCGTCGCGCGTGCTGAAGATCGCGCCCTGCTCGCCGAAGGCCCAACCGCGTCCGCCATGACTAAACACAGCGCGCACGAGAATGGCATCGACGAAAGCTTTTGGCTCAACCGGACTCGATCCTCTTGCATCGAGCTTGTTCGATCCTTTCGCGTCAACCTGATTCGCGGGGTCTGCCAGATCGGTGCCCTTCAGTTCGACACGTTTCCAGTTCTTGCCGCCGTCGGTGGTCTTCATGAGATAGGCGCGCGGGTCATCGTTGGTTTTGAGGCGGTACTGATTGGCTTCGCAAACGAGCCAACCGTTCTGTTCGTCGACAAAAAAGACGTCGCGCACGACGTCGTCAAAGGAGGTGAAAGTGACTTTCCAGGTCTTGCCGCCGTCCTCGGTGCTGAGCACGGTGCCTTTGCCGCCGGCGGCCCAACCACGTTCCGGGCTGATGAAGAAAACTGAACGCAGCCACGTCATCGTGCCGGCCGTTTGCCTGGACCAGGTGCCCGCCTTCGTGTCTTCCTGTGCGCTCGTGGCCGCAGCGACGAGCAAACACAGGACGGCACAGGAAACCGCATTGCGGGCCGGCTTAAACATGGGCTCTAGTACCCGACGCCAAAGATGCGGGCGAAGCTGAGCGGTCCGTTAGCCAAGCCCATAATCTGCCCCCACTTCTTCAACTTGTTTCCGGGCACGAGGATCTGATCGCCAGGTGAAAGGTAAGTCGTATCCGGAGCACGACCCTTGTAGATCGCCGACACGTTCACCGGGATCTGCGCCATCTGACCGTCAGGCCCGCGACGAAGGACCATCACTTTGCTCTTGTCGCCGGTGGCCAGCACGCCGCCGGCTTCCGCGATCGCTTCCGTGACCGTCATGCGGCGATTCATCAGGCGAATGCCCGGTTGGCCCACGTCGCCGAGTACGCTGTAGCGATATGACGAAGCCTTGTCGAGTGAGACGGTCACTTGCGGATCGATGATGAACTCTTCGTATTTCTTTTTGATCAGATCCGCTACTTCGTCAACCGTCTTGCCGTTGACGAAAATGCCGCCCTGAATCAAGGTCAGCGAAACCCGGCCACTCGGCGGAACTGTGATGTTGGCGCGTGAATACCGTGGCTGATTGAACACGTCAACTGAGATCACGTCTTCCGGTCCCAGCCGGTAGGTAGTGAAGAAATTGTTGTAGTAGTTCTTGACGCCCTCTTCTTCCGAGAGTTGCTCGTGACGATTGGCCTGCACGTCTTGCGGCACGTCGGAAGGGGTGCGCTGAGTATCGTCGGGCTCGATCCGATTATCGATCGGCGGGTTTTGCGTTTGCTGTCCGGTAGCCGTGGTGCGCGGTCGCGCCTTCTGTGGATCCGGTTGTGTCTGGGCTGCGACGCACATTGCGGCCGCGATTAACACCAGCACGATTCCCGTCGCCGTTAGTTTGTTCCCCTTCTTCATCTCAACACCTCCAACGGAACGCTTTCGTTCCGAAAGCTTTATTGGGCCCCCCGCCCAAACAAAATTATCTTCACTGTTTCAAACAAAATGATCGCGTCGAAGACGAGGCCATGGTTCTTGATGTAGAACAGGTCGTATTGCAGCTTTTGCCGCGCGTCTTCGATTGAAGCGCCGTAGGGATACTTGATCTGCGCCCAGCCGGTCAGCCCGGGAGGAATCAAGTGGCGCTGCTCGTAATAAGGAATCTCCTGCGCCAACTGCGAAACGAAGTGCGGCCGCTCGGGACGCGGTCCCACGAAATTCATCTCGCCCTTGAGAATGTTCCAAAACTGCGGAATCTCGTCGACGCGAATCTTGCGAATGATGCGGCCGACGCGCGTCGTGCGATCGTCGCCCTTCGAAGCCCAAACCGGTCCTTCTTTTTCCGCGTCGACGCGCATCGAGCGAAACTTCGTCAACACAAAGGTGCGGCCGTTTCTGCCGATGCGTTCCTGCTTGTAGAAGACCGGGCCGCGTGACTCGAGCTTGATGAGAAGCGCGGTCACGATGATGATTGGCAAAGCCAGAATCGCACCGAGAAGAGCCACTAACCGGTGAGCGATGGTACGCATCGCCGAAGCAAATCTCTTCTGCCTTCCGGGTCCCGTAAAGATCAGCCACGACGGGCGAATCATGCTCAACGAGACGCGCCCGGTGATTCGTTCATAAAACGCAGCGCCTTCTTCGATCCAGACGCGGCCGGTAAGACTCAGTTGCAGCAGCTTGTCAGTGGGAAACTGCCCGCGACGTTCACCCATCGCCACCACGATGCGATCGATGTCCTCGCGCGCGACGATGTCGTTAAGCTCTTCCGTCAGGCCGATCACCTTCGGATTGATCAAGCTCTTGCCGAGCATTTCGGAGTCAGTGCCGACAAAACCGATGACGCGATAACCAGCGTCAGGACGGCTCAAAACTTCGCGAGCAACTTCCACTGCAGCGTCGCCGGAACCGACGATCAGGATGCGTTCGCCAAAGTCCGGATGGCCAAGAAACCAGTGAATCGAGACGCGCCACGTCACCATCAGCGTCAACGCCAGCGGCAACGCGATCAGCGCGATGCTGCGGCCCAGCATCAACGCGGGATAGAAGTAGAAGCAGAGTGCGAGCGCGATCCACGCGAGGCCGAGGGCCTGCACGAGCCGCAACACCAGCTCGCGGCGATCGTGCATCACCACGAAGTCGTAAAGATCGAACAGATAAAAACCCGCGAGACAGAAGAAGGTGGCGACGCCCGCCTTCCAGTAGCCGTTCTTGATAACCAGTTCAAAATAAGAGTTCTCGACGCCGACGCGGAGATACACCGCGCAGATGATCGCGCCGTAGACCAGGGCTGCTTCCCCAAAGAGCAGCAGCATCGTTCGCCCATTTAAGCGCAGGACTCTCAATTCAGAACTGCAACCTCCTCGTCTTCGCGCTGAGCTTCAGCCAATCGGTTGCCTTTGCCGTTACCGTTGCCGCTGGAAATCTCGCCCTCGCGTTTTGAGTAGCGATACTGGTAGTAGTAGCTGTTGGCCTCCGGTTGTTCCGCGGCCCGGTTGAGCACCACGCCCAACAGGCGTTCACGCGGAATCTGATCGAGCAGCTTGTCGATTACCGAGTAACGCGTCTTGCCGGCGCGAACGACGAGCAGCGCGCCGTCGGCACGCGACATCAGGACATTCGCGTCGGTAAAGATGCCGAGCGGCGGCGCGTCGATAATGACGTAGTCAAACATGCGTCGCGCTTCGTTCAGGATGCGCGTGTAAGTCGGGCCGGAAAGCAATTCGGCAACGTCGTCGCGCGGCTTGCCGCCGGGTAACAGGTGCAGGCCCGCCGGATCGAGACGAACGATCGCGTCTTCCAGGTTTACTTGGCCGCCGAGCACTTCGGAGAGGCCGACGTTGGCGTCGATGCCGAAGTAGTCAGTGGCACACGGGCGACGCAGGTCGCTATCGATCACGAGGCAACGCACACCTTCCGTTTGGGCCAGGAGCCAACCGAGATTCAACGCCGTCAGGGTTTTGCCTTCGGCGATGCCCGCGCTGGTGACTACGAGCGCGCGCATCTGCATTTTTTCGCCGGCTTGCAGGATGCGCGTGCGCAACGCGCGAAACTGCTCGCAGTAAGCCGAGCGGGGCTGGCTAACGGCAACGAGATGTGGTTCGACGCGCGCAGGAGAAATGTCATAGCTGACAAATCCTCCGGCGCGCGTCGCACCGGCAGCGTCCAAAGTTGCCCCAGCATCACGCGAAGCAATTCCGGCGGGGAGTGCCGACCCTCCGGGTACATCCGCAGTGTGCGCAGAGGACGCTGAACTTCGCGCCGCCTCTTTCGAGATGGCCATGATCGTCGAGCCGGCGAATAGCTGCTCTTCGACTTCTTTGGCGGAAGGCGATCCGGCAACGCCGGAACCTTCGCTGCGGCGCTCTGTCTTCGTTGATTCTTCTCGTTTAGCCTCACTACCGTTCTCGGTAGTGCTGGACTTACGAATGGCGTCGAATACTCTTCCCATTAGTCACCTCTCAAGACCAGCCACAGATTTCTCTGCGTCATCTGCGGATGGTTTTTAACTTTCCTTTTCTGCACCGGTTCCGGCGGCCCACAACTCGGCTTCACCGGCTGACGTGAAAATCTTTGACGGCGTCTCGCGTTCGGCCGCCGTCGGCATGCCGGGGTTCTGGCGCGGCAACATGTCGAATGTTTCCGCAACCTCTTCAATGATGGTCCGGCTAATCACTGTCTCACCGGCTGCATAACCGGCCAGCAATGCGTTGTCGCAAAGATTGTTGATGTTGCGCGGAATGCCTTCCGAACAACGAAAGATGAAGTCAACCGCCTGCGGCGAAAAGATGTCGGTGCGTTCAGCACCAGCGACCAGCAACCGCGAAATGATGTAGCGATCGGTTTCTTCAACGTTCGGCAACGCCTTGATCACGCAACGAAGCGCGATGCGTTGCTTGAGCTGGCGCAGATCCGGGTTGTTGAGCACTTCACGCAACTCGGGCTGGCCCGTCAACACGATCTGCAACTGCTTCGCGGTGTTTGATTCGAAGTTGGACAACAGCCGAATCTCTTCGAGTACGTGCGCTGAAAGCCCTTGTGCCTCGTCGACGATCAGCACCGTGCGCAGCCCGCGTGAATGACGCGACTCGAGCGCGCGGCCCAACTCCAGCAACAACTCCGCCTTCGTTTCCCACTTCTGCACGTCGAGCAACTGCGCCACGTGCTGGTAAAACTCCGGCACTGACAAGCGCGGATTGAAGATGTAAGCGACCAGGACCGTGCGATCCAAACGCTGCATCATCCAGCGCAGGATCGTCGTCTTGCCGGTGCCGACTTCGCCCGTCACGACCACCAATCCTTTGCCGCTCTCGATCCCGTAGTGCAGGTTTGCCATCACTTCCGTGTGCGACGGAGTGAAATAGATGAAGCGCGGGTCGGGCGTCAGCGCGAAAGGTAATTCTTTTAGTCCGTAAAATTCTGCGTACACTCTCTTAACCTCCGGTGCAGTCGCTCATGCAAACTGACTTACGCTGAGCCTTTCGACTGCATCAGGAATTCGAAAACGTGAGTGAGTTTCAGGGCCAGAGCCAGCAAGGGAATGCTGACGATGGTAGCGATAACGCCGGCGGCCAGCATCAAGCGCCGCCGTCTCGGCAATGCTTGTGCTTCCTGCGGCGTCAGCAGTTCGGGCACCGCGATCAGCACCGGCAAACCGGTGTAATGACGCGCATCCTCGCTGCTTTGGATCGTAAGCAACAACGGAAGCTCAAAGATTGCGGTCAGCAACAACCCGAGACCCAGGCCCGCAACGAGCCCGATGGCCGCGAGCTGCAGCCGCTTCGGCGCGACCGGTCTTTCCGGCAGGTTCGCCACGTCGATGACTTCGATACCTTCGCTCTGCTGCTGCGTGGCGGCATCGAGGCCGAGGCCGATCTTCTGTTGCTCTTCGAGCAGCTTGTCGTAAGACGCTTTCTTGGTCTGGTATTCGCGATCGATCGCGCCGAGGGCCACGTCAGCACCCGGGACCTTGTTGACCCGGTCCGTCAGCGACCCAATCTGCTTTTCGTTGTCGTCGAGCATTCCCTGCTGCCGCTTGATCTCGCTTTCGACATTCTTGATGTCGGTTCTCATGGCCTCCGCTTGCAGATCTTCCCGGGTACTGAGCTTTTTCTGTCTCTCGGCGATACGGTCTTTCCATTCGGCGATCTGAGTGTCCATCTCTTTTTGGACTGACTCGATCTGCTCTCTCTTGGCGATGACGTCCGGATGACCCGGTTTGTACTGTGTCTCCAACTGGCGCAACTCGGACTGGAGATCCGCTTTGCGTTTTACCAACTCGGCCCAAGCCACGGTTGTCTTTGGATCGGTTGTATTTTCAGAACTGTCAATAATCGCCTGCTGCGTGGCTTTCTGTATGAGCCCCAACTGAGTCATCAGCGTGGAACGTCGATCCTGTAATCGTCCAACCTCGGCAATCAACGCCTTTTGCTGATCGCGCAAACCCTGCAACTGGCGGAGCAGCGAGTCGCCTTCACTCGGAAGGATGCCGAGGTTCGCCTGCATGAAGTCGAGCCGTTTCTGATCGATCTTGTCCAGCTCATCCTTCATCGTCTTTACCTGGGCGTTGATGAAGCCCGCGGCCGCCTGGCCGGTCGTGATATTCGCGGCCGTTTGCGCGTTGACGTATTTGCTCGCCAACTCCGCGGTCACAGCCTGCGTGATCTTCGGATCGCGATAGCGAAACTTCATATCGAAGCCGTCGGTGATGTCGTGCCGCGTCGTGTTGACCTCGACGTGGATGTCTCGGCGCATCGTGTCGATGACTTCTTCCATCGTCATGCCGCGCTGCCGTTCTCGCAGGTAGAGTTGGTACTTATCAACCAGCGGCTCGAGCGAGCTGCGGCTGTTGACGACCTGCGAGATGCTCGACAACTGACGCGTCAGCGTGTCTTCGGTCTGCGTCGGAATCGTGCTCTGCGGCAACGTTGAAGGCTTCACCACGATGAGCGTGCTCGACTCGTAAACGTCGGGCAGTTTGTAGACGACGTATGACACCGCCGTCGCGACCGCGATGACCGGAAGAATGATCAGCCACTTGCGTCGCTTGAGAATCTTCAGGTACTCAGCGGGAGTTCGTTGCCGAAATTGAACGCTCATCTTTTAGACTCCTCTTCTTTAACCACACGTAACCGCTGACTGGCTCACTACAAAGTCGCCAGAGCTTTCTTTGCATCCTCTGCATCGGCGAAGGGCCGCTTCTGTTTGTCGGCGAGCTGCAAGGCGGCTTCGAGCGCGCGGCGCGAACCATCCTTATCGCCTTTGCCTTTCAAAGCCATGCCGAGGTGGTAATGATAAGTTGCACTCGGCACGCCGTTCTGCGCGCGCGCGGCAGCTTCATCCAAGTCAACTGCTTTCTGTAACTGCTCCGCCGCGGCCGCATAAAGATTCTTCTTGTAGAAAACCCAGCCGAGCGTATCGACAAAGCCGGCGACGTTCGGATTTCTTTGCACCACGGTCTGCGCGAGACGCTGCGCTTCGTCCAGGTTTCCTTTGCCGGTGACGGCGTAAAGCCACGAGAGATTGTTTGCTGCGATCACCGAGTTTTGATCGTGCTCGAGCGCTTTGCGGTAGTTGTCGGCGGCGGCGTCAAAATTCTGGCGCTGGTCTTCGAGCATGCCGATCAAGGTGTAGACCGCTGCGTTGTCGGGCCTGATCTCGAGCACCTTCTTGTACTCAGCGATAGCGCGATCCTGCTGGTTGGAATTGATGAAGAGCGCGGCCAGCGATGAGTAAGCCGGCAAGTAGTTCGGATCGATTTCCAAAGCGCGGCGAAATTCAGCTTCGGCCGCTGAGCCGTTGCCTTGCAGCGCGTAGACCTGGCCTTTCAAGTAGTGCAGCCAGGAAACGTTTGGATAAGCACTCAGCGCTTGATCGACGCGGCTCTGAGCTTTGTCCAATTCCTTTGTTTGCGCGTACTGCGCGATGATTCCCTGGAGAGCGACGAGGTTGGTCGCGTCAACGCGGAGTGCATTCTCAAACGACGCCATCGCATCTGCCGGTTTGTTTTCCGCGGCGGAAACGAGCGCGAGATTGTTGTAGACGGCCGGATCGCTCGGCGCCACCTTTTGTGCTGCTTCGAAATCCTGGCGAGCCTCGGTCAGGTTCTTTTGCTGCAGTTGAGCAGTGCCGCGCGCGATATACGAACGCTCCGTCAGCTCAGCCAGCAACTGCGGAGACGTTTCGCGATCGGGCGCCGTCCGGCCCAAGCGAGTCAGCAGATCGGTCGCCTGCGTGACTGCTTTCTTCGAATCGCCACCAGCCAGCGCGAGCTGTACTTGCATCAACTTCGCCGGCAGGTAGTCTGGATAGTTTCTTTCGAGTTCCGAAGCAAACGCCCGCGCCTGGTCCATGTAACCCAAACTGTAGTTTGCCTGGGCCATGAAATAGAGCGCGAAACGCGAGTTTGGTTCCTGTTGCAGAACCTCTTTGAGATCCTCGACAGCGGCTTTGAGTGCGTCCGGTTGCTGCTTCTGAATCTCGATGCGCGCGCGGAGCAAAAGCGCCTGGCGATCGTGCTTGTCTTTCTTCAGGATTTCGTCAACTTGCTGAGTCGCGCCTTGCCCGTCGCCTTTGGTCAACAAGATTTCCGAGAGGCGATAACGGCCCTGAGCATAGTCGGGCGCCTTCGTGAGAATGTCCTTGTAGATGTTGACGGCTTCGTCGGTGCGGCCAATCGTGGAATAGAAATCAGCCAGCACGGCCTGGCTTTCAGGCTTGTCTTTGTCGAGTGCGGCCAGCGCTTTGTATTCGTTTTCGGCTTTGTCGTACTGCTTGCTGATGACGTAGAAACTCGCGAGCACGAAATGCGCGTTGTGATCCTGCGGGCCAACTTCCACGGCCTTCAGCAACTGCGTCTCGGCTTCCGCCATTCTGTTTCCCTGCACCAGGAACTTGCCGTATTCGGAATACGCGAGCGGTGAAGTGCTGTTGATGGAGATCGACTTCTTGAACAGTTCTTCGGCTTTGTCTCGCTGATCGGTAACGATGTAAAACCGCGCGAGGCTCAGGTACGACTCGACTCGATTCGGATTCAGGTCGATGGCTTTATTCAGCTCGGCGTAGGCTTTGTCCCTGTCGTTGCGGGCAAACAGAATGCTGCCCATCAGGATGTGACCCTCGATCTGGTTCGGGTCCTTGTCGAGGATCTCCTTCGCGAGGCGTTCTGCTTCGTCGATAACTTCGGGATGCCCCTTGCTGCCGGCGAGATAGTAATTGCCGAGTTTGACGCGCGCGTCGAGATTATTCTTGTCCAGATCGACGGTCTTGCGGAGTTCGTCGATCATTTCCGGAAAGCGTTGGAGTCCTTCGTACGACTGAGCCAGGCCCCAGTGAGCCGCGGCCATGTTGCCGTCGATTTGCAGCGCGCTGCGGAATTCGAGCGATGCTTCCTGAAACTTCTCGGCTTTCAGGTAAGCGTCGCCGCGTTTGACGTGTTCAGCCTTGGCTTTTTCCGGATTGGTACAACCGCTAAGACCGAGGACGATCAGGAGGACAAGACACAGCAGGGACCTATAATGGCGAAAACCATAGCACTCGTTTTTCATCTTTTTCTCTTCTACTCCGTAATCCGCGGCTTCAGCGGGCAATGCCGAAGCCGAGGGATTAATACATTAATTGGTAAATAACCAATGTCGATCGTTTCCCCAAATTAGTTGGGGACAAAATCTGATAATGCTGCCGCTGCTTTCGCGGACAGGTCTTTTGCCGACTCGAGCGCGGCGGGTTCTGAATTACCCAGCGGCACCGTGACGCGCACCATCGCCCCGTCCGAACGGCGCAAGCGAACACTATCGAGAACGGTGTAGATCTTCCCCCAGTATTCGCTCGCGACGGCGCGGCCGCGTCCCTGGTACCAGTAGATCATCACGCTCTGATATTCGCCGTTCTTGATTACATACTTGTTAGCGGCGAAAGAGCTTCCGTCCGGCAACGGAATCTGCACCTTGTCAGGCTCGCTCAACGTCCAGCCTGAGCCGGGCAGGCAGTTCAAGGGGCTGTGATATGAAGCACCATCGCGCTGGCTGGCGTAATAGCCGACGTAGAAATTCGCAACTGTGCCATCGGGCCGGCGGAAGTCGCGCAGCAGGTAATCACTCGCGCGCAGGATCTTCATCGTTTCGTCGTCGATCGACTGGTCCGGCTTGCTCTTTTGCCACGCACCGAGTTGCTCGGGAAAGTTTTTCAACGGCTGGCGATCCACGTGGGCCTCACCGAGATAGGCCCAGGCGTTAACGAGAACACCCGCCACGACGATGGCGACCAGGATGACTGCAAAGCGCAAAGTCGACGACTTACTCATTCCGTTCCCTCTGCAGGTAAGACTGTATTGCTCGCAACTGCGGCGTGTTCACGCGAACTCTTTTCATCCACGGATGCTGTAGGCTTCTGGGGCGGCGCCAAAGACGTGGACGGCTTAAAGCGATCGATAATCCAACCAACCGCGAACAAAAGCAGGAATGCGACGACGTAGACCACCCACCCGGAAAATGAGTGGAAAAATCCATCTGCAACGCCCGTACCGTAGTAGTGCGAAAGAATGCCGGTGCCGCTAACGCGCGCCGCGTTCGTCAAAATCGCGATCGGGACGGCCGACAGCACGATGATTAGCGAGCGCCAGAATCCGTAAGTGCGAAACCAGCCGAATGGGCCGGCTGGCCCACCCGAATTGTTCGAACGCGGATAACTAAAATAAGCAAACACGACCGCGAGCGTCATCAGCGTCATCAGCGAGCGAATGCCGCTGCACGCCTCGACCACTTCGAGCTTCTTCGTATCGAACGAATTCAACGGCTTCAACTCGATCACGTTGCCTTGCCGCAACACGGGAATGCCGACGGCGGTCATGGACCAAACCGCACAACGAGAAGCAAAAAGCTGCAAAGGGAATGCGATTTTGTTGAAGATGATGGCCGGGATCGGAATTGCCAGAATCAGCAGCCCGAGCGGCACGAGAATCAGCCGGAGAAACTTGAGCCCGCCAAAGTAAACCACGGTGCCGGCAATCAGCAGGACCAGTGACATCCGCTGCGTGAAAAGCTCGGCGCCGGCTACGCCCGTCCACAAGGCAAACAAGGCAAACGCGACGGCCAGCCCGCCCAGGAGCATTGAAGGACGAGCCGGCTCTGCCGCAAACTTATCTCGTTGGGACCAAAGGATGTAGCCGATGATGAGGGGGACGAGCAGTCCGTGTGAGTAGTTCTCGTCGGTCCACCAATCACGCGACAGCTTCACCAATACCGCAGCATAGGTGAAAAGAATAGCTGAAATGATGGCAAAGGCGCGCCAGTAATACCTGGGGGCCGCAGCCGGGACACTCATAAACGTTCCTTGTCTCTCATCCTCGCAAGAAAAGGGCAATTTCCTCGCGAAAATGTGGGCGACGCTGAACTACTTCACCGGAATCGCCAATTGGGGAGAAAGCTTATCCCAGATCGTTGGTCCGTGACAATCGATACGGTCCGACTGAGATCAATAACTAAAGAAGTCTAACGGCAGGCTTGTTCCAGATTTGTGTGCTCCGTGATTAAAAACTTTTACGGGACGAAAATCTGTGGAGCGTTACTGCGACGTCCTCCTAAAATCAACGTTAGTTGCACCAGTCCCGCCTTCTTCAATTCCGGAATCAGCCTGACGGTGACCTGATCCATGCCGGGCAGTTGTCCCTGGACGCCGGCAAACTCAACCGGCAGCAGGTAGACGGTGCCGTTTGCCAGGCGTGCCTCGACCGCAACGGATTCCGCAAAGTTTGGCCGGATCACACCGTCGATAGTCACGTCGTTAGTGATGTCGGCGTTGCTGACGCTGCCACTGATGCCGGTCGCGAAGATGTCGAGGCGCGTCTGTTTGTCGGATCCGAAATTAAATGCCGTCGTCAGGTCGAGATCAGTGGGTTTGACGGTCTGGCCGTTCACCATGATCGCGGCGTCATTCTCGTCGTCGCTTATGGTCATGATTCGCGCCGCGTTCTTCTCGACGCTGACCACGCCCTGGGAAACAAAACCATCCTGCGATGAAACGATCACCTCGGCCATTCCGAGCTGAACATCCACCGGCATGTAGAACTTAACCGCCCACGGTGAAACGTAAACCACCGGGACAGCGATGCCGTTCACCGTCACAGTCAACCCCGCAACCTCATACGGCAGCGCGCCCGCGGACGGCTTGCCGTAGAGAATCTGGAATCCCAACGGCTGGACGTTTCCACTGGTGGAGATCGAAACCAGGCTCGAAGGCGCTATAGCCGAACTCGTCATGAAGCTATAGCCAACGCCCGCCTGGCCAACCACGACGTCGGTTCTCGTGTTCGTGGAATTTGCCTGGGTGATGGTCGATGGGCTGATCGAGCCGCGGCGCATCAAGTCTTCAGCGATCGCGAGATGCGAAGCAACGCGAAGCAGATCGTTTCTGACGTTCGGGCTGTTCGCCGCGCGCATCGCCAATCCGTCGGCAGCCTTGCTGAACAAGAGTGCCGCGGTGAGCTGCGCATCGATCAATGGGCCATTCGATTTGAATGAAGCCAACTCTGACTTGAAGTCGGAGTAAGCCTGCGAGATGTCGGCCGTCAGCGACGAGATGTCTGTGGCTAAGGCTGCGTTCTCGGTAAACGGCGTATCAGCCGCGCCCGCGAAATCGCCCATTTGCGACGTCTGTGCGGCGAGCGTACTCGCTTTTCCTTTTGCTTTGTTTACGCTGTTCGGCGAATTGGTGACTGAGATTGAGATCGTCGCCGAGTCGGTGCTGTTGTTGCTGTTGTCCGTAGCGCGCGCGAACAAGGTGTAGCTTCCTTTTTGCGCGTTGGTCCAAACGAAGTTGTAAGGCGTCGCGGTGTCGGTTCCGATCAACGTGCCGTTGCGGAAGAACTCGACCTTCGCGATAGTGCCATTCGAATCACTGGCGGTCGCAGTAAGCGTAATATCGGAACCCGCTGGGAACGTCGAACTGTTGGGCGGCGCGCTCAACGTCACTGTCGGGAAGCCTGGTTTCGGCGTCGGCGACGGAGTTGGTGTCGGCGTCGGCGTGGGTGTCGGCGTCGGGCTCGGGTCCGGTGAAGCGCCACCGAAATAGAGTCCGCTGACGACGGCCGTCTTCGAACCAACCTTGGTGACGACGAACTTGACGCGGCCGGTCACGTTCCAGATCAGATACTGGCCGCCGTTGAACGAAGAGATCGTGCGGCTGTCAATTAAGACGTTTGTGACCCAATCCACCACGTCGACACGTTGTGCGCGATTGCTGCTGTCCCAATCGAGGCTATAGAGCGCAACGCGATGCGCTTGCTGGTCGGTAAGATTCACGTCGATCGTAAACACCGAAGTCGCATCCCAGCGTGCGGCCAAACGATCGGTGGCCTGCGATTTTTCCAGCGCGCGCACGTCGGTAGTCGAACTGGACCACGTAGCCGCTGTGCTGCCGGTGACGCTCACCTGCGCGTAGGACGGATAGCTAACAGT
>Ga0247688_1000190_pt1 | contig 24716 bp, 19 predicted proteins | sample CNK29_metaG_FD_182718 | JGI IMG/M metagenome (GOLD analysis project Ga0247688, IMG submission 182718) | Soil microbial communities from Purdue University Martell Research Forest, Indiana, United States - CNK29 | ecosystem: Environmental > Terrestrial > Soil > Temperate forest > Bulk soil... | reverse complement strand
TCAAGGCTGAAGCCTACGTGCTGACGAAAGAAGAAGGTGGGCGGCACACGCCGTTCTTTACCGGCTACCGGCCGCAGTTCTACTTCCGCACGACGGACGTGACGGGGGTAGCGCACTTGCCGGCGGGGGTGGAGATGGTGATGCCGGGCGACAACGTGGCGATGGAGATCGAGTTGATCGCGCCCATCGCGATGGAGAAAGGTTTGCGCTTCGCGATTCGTGAGGGCGGCCGCACAGTCGGAGCCGGCACGGTTTCGGACGTTATTGAATAGGATTTACGAACATGCCACGAGATAACATTGTGCTGCAGTGCGGCGTTTGCAAGAGTCGCAACTACGTTACGACCAAGAACAAGAAGACAACGCCGGACCGGCTGGAGTTCAGCAAGTTCTGTAACCGTTGCCGGAAGCACACGGATCACAAGGAGACGAAGTAAGGCGATTGCCGATTTTCGATTGCCAATTGCCGATTGTGGAGACCGGCGTGCGTACAAATCGACAATCGGAAATTGGCACCTGGCAATGACCACAGGGGTATAGTGTTAACGGTTAGCACGTCGGTCTCCAAAACCGAAAGTCCGGGTTCGAATCCTGGTACCCCTGCCATCTGAATCGACGGCGTCGGAGTGAGCGGCGAGATAGTGGGAGTTATGGCTGAAACAGACAATCCAGATGCCCGCATCGTGGGCGCCCGAGCGGCGCGCGTGAGTGAGGGGCCGGAACGTAAGGCAGAGCGTCGCGACCGTGGCCAGTCGGCGTTTGGCCGCATGGGGCAGTTTTTGCACGACGTGCGCCAGGAAATGAAACGCGTTTCGTGGCCGGGCGCGCGTGAAGTTCAGAACACGACGGTCATCACTTTGATCGCGGTGATCTTCTTCGCCGTTTACTTGTTCGTGGTGGACCAGGGACTGTCGCGATTGATTCTCGGGCTGGATTGGCTGCTGGAAAAGATAGCAAGGTTTTTGGGTCTTGGCTGAGGAAAAGAGTCTTCAATGTTGCAGTGGTTCATTCTACATACGTACTCGGGGCACGAGAAAAAAGTGCGCGACAGTTTGAAAGCGCGCATCCGGGACACTGATCTGCAAAACGAGATCACGGAAGTCCTGGTGCCCACCGAAACTGTGGTTGAGATGCGCGGCAACAAGCGGATCGAATCGTCGCGCATGTTCTATCCCGGTTACGTACTGGTGCAGATCGATTGCGACGAGCGCGGCCATATCCCGGACAATGTGTTTCACATGATCAAGTCGACGCCGAAGGTGACCGGTTTCGTCGGGGGCCATAACCCGACGCCGTTGACGCCGCAGGAAGTCGATCAGATTGTTAATCAGCAGGCCGAAGCGGCGGAGAAGCCGAAGCCGAAGTTTTCGTATGCGGCCGGCGAGACGGTGCGCATCAAGTCGGGACCGTTCCAGAGTTTTACCGGCAAGGTTGAAGAGGTGAACGAAGACAAGTCGACGCTGAAAGTGACGGTGACGATCTTCGGGCGCTCGACGCCGGTTGAGTTGAACTTCCTCGATGTAGAGAAAGTGACGTTTGCGGAAGAAGAATAAAGATGGCAAAGAAGATTACGGGTTATATCAAGTTGCAGGTTCCGGCGGGGAAGGCGAATCCGGCGCCGCCGATTGGTCCGGCGCTCGGCCAGCACGGCGTCAACATCATGGAGTTCTGCAAGGCGTTCAACGCCAAGACCGCGCAGATGGATCCCGATCTGAAGATCCCGGTCGTGATCACTGTCTATGCGGATCGCTCGTTTACGTTTGAAACGAAGACCCCGCCCGCGGCCGACTTGCTGAAGAAAGCAGCCGGCATTCCGAAGGGCTCGGGCAAGCCGAACCGCGAAAAGGTCGGCGCGATTTCGAAGGCGAAGATCGAAGAGATCGCCAAAACGAAGATGCCGGACCTGAATACGACGAGTTTGGAATCCGCTATTCGCACGATCGAAGGTACTGCCAGGCAGATGGGCCTGACGGTGGAGTAATTGCCAATTTGCGATTGCCGATTGCCGATTTTTTGCGCTTACCGCTGCTGCCGCAGGTCTTTCAATCGGCAATCGAAAATCGACAATGGTTTGAGAGGGAGGGGATAAAACCCCGCTTGCACCTCGGAGCTAATTAATGAAGCAACACGGAAAGAAGTACCGCGCTGCGGCCGAGAAGATTGAAGCCGGGCGCAAGTACGATCTCGACGGCGGCGTCGCCAAAGTCAAAGAGATCTCATTCGCGAAGTTTGATGAAACAGTTGAATTGACGGTTTGGCTTGGCGTCGATCCGCGCAAGGCGGATCAGTTGGTGCGCGGCACGATCGTTCTGCCGCACGGCCTGGGCAAGTCGAAGACCGTTCTTGTTATCGCCCAGGGCGAAAAACTCCGCGAAGCCGAAGAAGCCGGCGCGGACATCGTCGGCGGTGAGGAGCTGGTGACCCGGATCAAAGGCGGTTGGACCGATTTCGACGCCGTCATCTCCACGCCCGACATGATGCGGCTCGTGGGCCAGCTCGGAAAAGTGCTCGGTCCTCGCGGGCTGATGCCAAACCCGAAGACGGGCACCGTCACATTTGACGTAGCCACTGCGATCAAGGAAACGAAAGCCGGCAAGGTCGAGTATCGTGTCGACAAGACTGGCGTGATTCACGTCGGCGTCGGCAAAGTTTCTTTTGATAGCGACAAGCTGCGCGAGAACGCGAAAGCGTTGCTCGATGCGGTGGTGAAAGCGAAACCGGCGACGGCCAAGGGCAAGTACGTGAAGAAGGTGAATCTCGCGTCGACGATGAGCCCTGGCGTGCTGCTCGACGAAACAGCATTTGCGAAGTAACTGTGAGGAGTGAGCGGAAACAATGAAGACCAGAGAACAAAAGCAGAAGGATCTCGAAGCTCTCACCGAGCAGTTCAAGAACGCCAAGGCCGCAATGCTGGTGGGCTTCCAGAAGATGACGGTCGCGAAGGACCAGGAGCTGCGCAATCAACTGCGCGAAGCGGGTGTTTCCTACGAAGTGGTAAAGAACACTTTGGCGCGCAAGGCCTCGCAAGGCACTGAGTTCGAGAAGGCGGCGGAACATTTCAAGGGCGTCACGGCAGTGGCGCTGACCGACGGAGACCCAGTTGGCCTCTCCAAGGCAATTTCAAAGTTCTCGAAAGCAAATCCGGATATTTTTACTTTCAAGGCCGGAATCGTCGAAGGCAAGGTGGTGGCGCTGAAAGATGTGGAAGCCATCGCGAGTTTGCCATCGAAGGAAGAGTTGATTTCGAAGGTAATGTTTTTGATCAACTGCCAGGCGCAGCGTCTGGTGACGGTCATTTCGGCCGTGCCGCGTAACCTGGCGATTGTTATTAAGCAGATCGGCGAGCAAAAGACCGCTTAGGATTTTTGAGGAAGGATAGGAAAGGTAATCATGGCAGCAACACGCGAAGACGTAATTGAATATTTGAAGAACATAACGCTCTTGGAAGCATCCGAACTCGTGAAAGAGTTGGAGACGACCTTTGGCGTTTCAGCCGCAGCGGCGGCAGTGGCCGCGGCCCCGGCAGCCAGCGGTGGTGGTGAAGCGGCCGCGCAGGTGGAAGAGAAGACGGAGTTTGACGTCGTTCTGCAAGCGGTCGGCGGCAACAAGATCAACGTGATCAAGGTCGTTCGTGAAGTTACCGCGCTCGGTTTGAAGGAAGCGAAAGATCTGGTAGAGGCAGCCCCCAAGGCAGTAAAAGAAGGCGTCTCGAAGGAAGAAGCTGAAACGATCAAGCAGAAGCTTACCGACGCAGGCGCGACTGTTGAAGTTAAGTAGCCCACGGCTCACACGGATTAGTTCTGTGTCATCCGTGTGCGTTGGTGGCGAAACTTTTCGTCACTTGACACAGGTACTGTTACTGGCTAAGTTAAGGGAGTATTGAGGCGCTGGCGTTACTCCCAACAATTTTGACGGAAGTTCAGCCGCTTTAGCGAAACAAGCGGTCGGGGCATTGTGCGCTCCGACCGCCGTTTTGGCGTCTCTGGAACATTGGCATCGGCATTAATAAGGAATCTCACATGTCTGCAAATCTGCTTCAAACAATCACCACGGGATTAGGAAAAAGAACCAGTCAGGCTCCGGAGCGTGTCGACTTTTCCAAGATTGCGACCGCCGTCCGCATCCCTAATCTCATCGAGATTCAACGTGAGTCGTACAACCGCTTTCTGCAGATGGATCTGCTGCCGGAAGAGCGCGAGGCCACGGGTCTTCAGGCAGTTTTCCAATCAGTGTTTCCGATCTCTGATTTTCGTGGCACCGCCACGCTCGACTTCGTCGAGTATCAGATCGGCAACTGGCAGTGTAAGTGCGGACGTCTCGAAGGACTTAATTATCTCCGCTCCAACTGCAAAAACTGCGGCGCTACGATCAAGGTCAACCCGCTGGCAGCGGGAGACACGCTCTGCCATCGCTGCGGCACTTTCAACTTCGTCCGCCCGACGTTGTGCGAAAACTGCGGCGAGCCCGTCGGGCTCAAGCACAAGCACGATCAGCAGGAGTGCCAGGAGCGCGGCATGAGCTACAGCGTTCCGCTGAAGGTGAAAATCCGGCTCACTGTCTTCGACAAGGATCCGGACACCGAGGTGCTCTCGATTCGCGACATTAAAGAGGAAGAAGTTTTCTTCGGCGAGATTCCGCTGATGACGGACAACGGCACGTTCATCATCAACGGCACCGAACGCGTCATCGTTTCGCAGTTGCATCGCAGCCCGGGCGTCTTCTTCAAGCGCGGCGCGATCTACGTCGCGAAGATCATTCCGTATCGCGGTTCGTGGGTCGAGTTTGAATACGACCAGAAGAACCTGCTGTACGTTCGCGTCGGCAAGCGCAAGTTTCTGGCGTCGATCTTCCTGCGCGCGCTGGGTCTCTGGTTCAACCAGGAGAACAAGCTGAAGGATGCGCGCACCGATTCGCAGCTCGAAGACGCCGTGAAGAACGCCTCGTTCACTGACGAGGACATGATTCGCGCGATCTACATCACCGACTCGGTCCGGCTCGAAGAAGGCCGGCTGCTGCTTCAGGTGCCGGAACAGGGTTCGACGAACCTCGTCGGCATGAAGGTCGACTTCGATATCAAAGGCCGCGGTCCGGATCCGATCGTTCGCAGCGGCAAGAAGGTGACTTCGTCCGCGCTCGAAGCGCTCCGCAAAGCCAACATCGGCGAAGTAGAGATCGACTCATCGCAGCTCGAAGGCGCGTTCACTGTTTCCGACATCGTGAACACCGAGAGCGGCGAGATCATTCTCGAAGCCAACAACGAGATCACGCCGGCGAAACTGCAGGAGATCGTCGAGGCGAGCATCACTGGTTTCGCCGTGTTCTTCCCGGAACGCGACGACGTTGGCCCGGTGCTCTCGCTGACGTTGAAGAAAGACGTCATCACCAAGCCGGTCGATGCGCTTTTGGAAATCTATCGCAAGATGCGCCCGGGCGATCCACCGACCGTGCAGACCGCTTATCGCCTGCTCGAAGCGATGTTCTTCGACCCGCGCAAGTTTGACTTCTCGCGCGTCGGCCGTTTGAAGTTCAACATCAAGATGGGCAAGCCCGAGCGCGAGCGCATCGATGATCCCCTTCTTTCGGCGCACGATTTCTATGAAGTCGTCGAGTATGTGCTGAAGATGCGCAAGAACCCGTCTGAGTACCAGGCGGACGACATCGATCACCTCGGAAATCGCCGCGTGCGCGCGGTCGGTGAGTTGCTGGAAAACCAGTTCCGCATCGGCCTCGAACGCATGGAGCGCGCGATCAAGGAGAAGATGTCGATCCACCAGGAAATGCAGACGACAATGCCGCGCGACCTAATCAATGCGAAGCCCGTCACCGCCGCGGTGCGCGAGTTCTTCGGGTCGAGCCAGTTGTCGCAGTTCATGGACCAGACCAATCCGCTCTCGGAGATCACGCACAAGCGGCGTCTCTCCGCGCTCGGACCGGGCGGCCTTTCGCGTGAGCGTGCGGGATTCGAAGTCCGCGACGTTCACCCGACGCACTACGGTCGCATCTGCCCGATTGAGACGCCTGAAGGCCCGAACATCGGGCTGATTTCGAGCCTGTCGTGCTTCGCGCGCATCAACGAGTTTGGCTTCATCGAAGCACCGTATCGCAAGGTGATCGATGGCCGCGTCGTTGAGTACGTGCGCGTCATCAATGGCGGCGACACGAAGTTCAAGCCCGGCGATCACGTTCCGCTCGAAGAGGTCGAGAAGGGCAACAAGAAACTCGCGGCCGATGCTCGCAGAGCCGAGTACGAGCCGTGGCCGTTCTACCTGACGGCGTGGGAAGAAGACAAACACGTCGTCGGCCAGGCGAACATCGAGCTCGACGAAGGCGGCAACATCGTCAACGAGCGTAACGCCGCGCGAAAAGCGGGTGAGTTCATTCTCGCGTTGCGCAAGGACATCGAGTACGTCGACGTTTCGCCGAAGCAGCTCGTGTCAGTCGCGGCGTCGCTGATTCCGTTCCTCGAGAACGACGACGCGAACCGCGCGTTGATGGGTTCGAACATGCAACGCCAATCAGTGCCGCTGCTGCGTGCGGAAGCACCGTACATCGGCACCGGCATGGAGAAAGTCACGGCGCGTGACTCGGGCGCGGTCGTCGCCGCCAAGCGCGACGGCGTCGTCGATTACGTCGACTCCGAACGCATCATCGTCAAGGCGGATCACAACGTCGACGGCACGATCTCGCGCGAAGTGACGGCGGACATCTACACGTTGATCAAGTTCAAGCGTTCGAACCAGAACACCTGTATCAATCAACGCCCGATCGTCCACGTCGGCGAGCGAGTGGAGAAAGGCCAGGTCATTGCCGACGGTCCGTGTACGGATCGCGGTGAGTTGGCGCTGGGCCGCAACGTTCTGGTCGCGTTCATGCCGTGGCGCGGTTACAACTTTGAAGACGCGATTCTCGTTTCCGAGCGGCTCGTGAAAGAGGACTACTACACCTCGATTCACATTGAAGAGCTGGAAATCGAAGCGCGCGATACGAAGCTGGGACCGGAAGAGATCACGCGCGACATTCCGAACGTCGGTGAGAACATGCTCCGCGATCTCGACGAGAGCGGCATCATTCGCATCGGCGCGCAGGTGAAACCGGGATCGATTCTGGTCGGCAAAGTCACGCCGAAAGGCGAGACGCAGTTGACGGCGGAAGAGAAACTGCTGCGCGCGATCTTCGGTGAGAAAGCCGGCGACGTGAAAGACGCTTCGCTGGTGAGCCCGCCGGGAATCGACGGCACCGTCGTCGACGTGCAGGTCTTCACCCGCAAGGGACAAGAGAAAGATCAGCGTTCACTGGCGATCGAACAGGACGAAGAAGATCGCCTGCGACGCGACCTTGAAGACGAAATTCGCATCCTGCGCGAACAGCGCGACGAGCGAATTTACGAACTGCTCGAAGGCCGCAAGCTTTCGGTTGATCTGACCGTCAACAAGGAAGTCGTGATCGAGAAGAACATTCCGATCACGCGCGAGATGCTCAAGACCGTAGAACCGAAGGCGCTGCGCAAAGTGCAGCTCGCTTCGTCGCGGCTCGACATCGGCGCGGAGATCAAGGAGTACGAAGACCGTACCGAACGGCAGATCAAGATCCTCTCCGACATCTACGAAGAGAAGATCGCGAAGCTGCGGCAGGGCGACGAGCTTTCACCGGGCGTGATCAAGATGGTGAAGGTCTTCATCGCGATGAAGCGCAAACTTTCAGTCGGCGACAAGATGGCCGGACGTCACGGTAACAAGGGCGTCATCGCCCGCATTCTTCCGGAAGAAGACATGCCTTACCTGCCGGACGGAACGCCGGTCGAGATCGTGCTCAATCCGCTCGGCGTGCCTTCGCGCATGAACGTGGGCCAGATTCTCGAGACGCACCTCGGCTGGGCCGCGCGCGTGCTCGGTCTCCACTTCGCGACGCCGGTGTTTGACGGCGCCAGTGAAAACGAGATCAAGCAGAAGTTGCGCGACGCCGGTTCGCGTGCTGCCGAACTCGGTTTGCCCGAGATCGTGAGCGAGTCGGGCAAGGCGGTGCTTTACGACGGTCTCAGCGGCGACCCGTTCGAACAGAAGGTGACGGTCGGTTACATCTACATGCTGAAACTGTCTCACCTGGTGGACGACAAGATCCACGCGCGTTCGATTGGGCCGTACAGCTTGATCACACAGCAGCCGCTCGGTGGCAAGGCACAGTTCGGCGGACAGCGTTTCGGAGAGATGGAGGTGTGGGCGCTCGAAGCTTACGGCGCGGCGCACATTCTTCAGGAACTCCTGACCGCGAAGTCTGACGACGTTGCCGGACGCTCGAAGATCTACGAAGCCATCGTCAAGGGCGAGGCGGATTTCGATCCGGGCCTGCCGGAGTCGTTCAACGTGCTCGTGCGCGAGTTGCAGTCGCTGTGTCTCGACGTTGAGTTGATCAACAAGAAGGCAGCGGGCGACGGCGACGGATTGCAAGATGGCGTAGGTGAAGCGATCGTAACGACCGCCGTCGAAGGGTAAGGAAGGTTAGCCACGGATTTGTGGCTGAAACAAAACGGAGAAAAGCAGTGTTCAGATTCCAACAAGAAAAGACGCAACTGGCTCCTGATTTTGAAGCAATTCGTATCTCACTTGCGTCACCGGAAAAGATCCGGCAGTGGTCGCATGGTGAGGTGACCAAGCCTGAAACGATCAACTACCGAACGTTCAAGCCGGAGCGCGACGGGCTTTTCTGCGCGCGCATCTTTGGGCCGGTAGCCGATTGGGAATGTCTCTGCGGCAAGTACAAGCGCATGAAGCACCGCGGCGTCATTTGCGACAAGTGCGGAGTGGAAGTCACGCAGGCGAAAGTGCGCCGCGAGCGTCTGGGCCATATCGACCTGGCCAGCCCGTGTTCGCATGTCTGGTTCTTTAAAGGACTGCCCAGCCGCATCGGCCACCTGCTCGACATTCCGCTGCGCGAACTCGAAAAGGTGCTCTACTTCGAGTCGTACATCGTGATCGATCCCGGCGACGTGCCCGGATTGAAAGAGCGTGAACTCCTGAGCGACGAGCGCTATCGCGAACTGGTGCGCGACTATCCCGCGCAGTTTGTCGCGAAGATGGGCGCCGAAGCGATCAAGGAACTGCTCGCGATGGTCGACGTCGAAGAGCTGGCCGTCGATCTGCGCAAGCGGATGAAGGAAGAGACTTCGCAACAGAAGAAGCTCAAGTATTCGAAGCGACTTAAAGTTGCGACCAGTTTTCTGAAGTCAGGCAATCGTCCGGACTGGATGATTCTCGACGTGATTCCGGTGATTCCACCTGAGCTGCGGCCGCTCGTGCCGCTCGATGGCGGCCGCTTCGCGACTTCGGACTTGAACGATCTCTATCGTCGCGTCATCAACCGCAATAACCGTCTCAAGAAACTGATGGAGTTGCGCGCGCCGGAAGTCATCGTGCGCAACGAAAAGCGCATGCTTCAGGAAGCCGTCGACGCGTTGTTTGATAACGGCCGTCGCGGACGCGTGCTGCGCGGCGTCAACAATCGCCCGCTGAAGTCTTTGAGCGGAACGCTCAAAGGCAAACAGGGACGTTTTCGCCAGAACCTGCTGGGCAAGCGCGTTGATTACTCCGGCCGTTCGGTGATCGTTGTCGGTCCCGAACTTAAACTGCACCAGTGCGGTCTGCCGAAGAAGATGGCGCTCGAGTTGTTCAAGCCGTTCATCTATAACCAGCTTGAGAAGCAAGGCCACGCCGCGACGATCAAGCAGGCGCGCGAGATGGTCGAACGGCAGGAACCCGTCGTTTGGGACATTCTCGAAGAAGTGATTCGCGAGCACCCGGTGCTCCTGAATCGCGCCCCGACGCTGCACCGGCTCGGCATCCAGGCATTTGAACCGGTACTCGTCGAAGGTAAAGCCATCAAGATTCACCCGCTCGTCTGCACGGCGTTCAACGCCGACTTCGATGGCGACCAGATGGCGGTACACATTCCGCTCAGTCCGGAAGCGCAGATCGAAGCGGCAGTGCTGATGCTGTCAAGTAACAACATTCTGAGCCCGGCCAGTGGACAGCCAATCGCCGTGCCGTCGCAGGACATCGTTCTGGGTATTTACTACCTGACGCGAGACCGTCCGGGCGCAAAGGGCGAAGGCCGCGTGTTTGCTTCGCTCGAAGAAGTGTTACTGGCCCTCGATGCAGGAGAAGTTACCACTCAAACCCCGATCAAGCTGCGCATTCAGGGCGACTTGATCGACCTGGTCCAGGAGCACGATCCGCAGGACATCCTGCGCGCGACCGTGCAGGACGACGTGCGTCGCGTGATCAATACGACCGTGGGCCGCGTGATCTTCAACGACTCGATCCCCGCGGGCCTGCCGTTCATCAACGGCACGTTGAAGAAGAAAGGCCTCCAGTCGCTGGTCAACTACTCGCACATCCGCCTTGGCCACGAGATGACCGTCAAGATGCTCGACGACTTGAAGACGTTAGGCTTCTTGTACGCGACTAAAGCAGGCATCTCGATCGGTATCGACGACCTGGTGACTCCGCCAGCCAAGCGCTCACTTGTCGACAAAGCCGATAAGGACGTGATCGCTGTCGAGCAGCAATATCAGGACGGCGTGATCACAAACGGCGAACGCTACAACAAGGTGATCGCAATCTGGTCCGAGGTGACCGACAAAGTCGCCAAGGAGATGTTCAAGGCGATGGACGATCGCGAACGCTCCAGCGGCGAGCTCAATCCGATCCTCGTCATGAGCGATTCGGGTGCTCGTGGCAGCGCACAGCAGATTCGCCAGTTGGCCGGCATGCGCGGCCTGATGGCTCGCCCGTCAGGTGAAATCATCGAGACGCCGATCCAGGCAAACTTCCGCGAGGGCCTGAACGTGTTGCAGTACTTCATCTCGACACACGGCGCTCGCAAGGGTCTCGCCGATACCGCGTTGAAGACCGCCGACTCGGGTTACCTGACGCGTCGACTCGTCGACGTAGCTCAGGACGTGATCATCAGCGAAGACGACTGCGGCACGCTGCGCGGCATCTCCGCCAGCGCGATCGTGGAAGGCGGCGAGGAAATCGAGTCGTTGCGCGACCGCATCGTCGGCCGCACGGGGCTCGACGACGTTACCGATCCGATTGAAGGGTCTGTGATCGTCGCGGCCAACCAGGAGATCGATGAAGACCTGGCAGCCGAGATTCAACGTTCCGGCGTGCAGCGCGTGCGTATTCGTTCGGTGTTGACCTGCGAATCGCGTCGTGGCTGCTGCATCAAGTGTTACGGACGCAATCTCGCGACCGGCCGCCCGGTCGAGATCGGCGAAGCGGTCGGTGTTATCGCCGCGCAGTCGATCGGCGAACCGGGCACGCAGTTGACCATGCGTACGTTCCACATCGGCGGCACTGCGCGTTTGGAAGAGTCGTCGAAACACGAAGCTCGCCAGGACGGCACGGTCAAGTATCTCGACCTGCAAACGGTCAAGAGCCGCAAGGGCGAACGCATCGCGATGAACCGCAACGGCTCCGTGATCATCATCGACGATCGTGGCCGTGAAGCCGCGCGTTACCAGATCGTTTACGGCGCGCACATCCTCGTCGAGGACGGCAGCCGCGTGACGCAGGACCAACTGCTCGCCACGTGGGACCCGTTCACGTTCGCGATCCTGACCGAAGTTGCTGGACACGTTAAGTTCCAGGACCTGAAGGAAGGCGTGACGTTTGACGAAGAAGTGGACGAAGTAACCGGTCAGTCGCGCATGGTCGTGAAAGACTCGCCCGACGAAAAGAAACAGCCGCGTTTGGAAATCCGCAGCGCCAGCAATAAGGTGCTGAAGACTTACCAGATGCCGGTGCGCGCCAACCTGATGGTCCAGGACGGCGAAGACGTCGAGCCGGGTGACATCATCGCGAAGATCCCGCGCGAAACCACGAAGACGAAGGACATCACCGGCGGCCTGCCGCGCGTCGTCGAGCTGTTCGAAGCTCGCCGGCCGGCGGAAACGGCGGTCATGTCTGAAATCGACGGCACGGTTACGCTCGGCGCAATCTCCAAAGGCAAACGCAAGCTGATCATCACCGGCGACGACGGTGAAGAGCGCGAGTACGATATTCCGCGTGGTACGCACATCAACGTGCAAGACGGAGATCGGGTTCGGGCCGGCGAGGCGTTGATGGACGGACCACTCAACCCGCACGACATTTTGCGCGTGCTCGGCATGAGCCGCTTGCAGGAATACCTCGTGAACGAAATTCAGGAGGTCTATCGTCTGCAGGGTGTGAACATCAACGACAAGCACATCGAAGTGATCGTCCGGCAGATGTTGCGCTGGGTGAAGATCAAGGAAGTCGGCGACACGGAATTCCTGCTCGAAGAGCAAGTCGACCGGTTCCGCTTCCAGGACGAGAACGAACGCGTGAGGCAAGAGGACGGCGAAGTCGCACAGGCGGAACCGCTCCTGCTCGGCATCACGAAGGCTTCGCTCTCGACCGATTCGTTCATCTCGGCCGCGTCGTTCCAGGAGACCACGCGCGTGTTGACCGAGGCCGCCATTTCCGGCCGCGTCGACTACCTGCGCGGTTTGAAGGAAAACGTGATCATGGGCCGATTGATTCCGGCCGGCACCGGCATGGAATACTATCGGAACGTTGATATCGAACGCGACGAATCAGTCGATCAGGCACGCGAGCGTGAACTCGACGAGTTTCCCGACATCGTCGGTGGTCACGACATCGTGTTGCCGGCGCGCGAGCCACTCGTTGTCTCGGCCGGTGGTGACGGCGACGGCGCTACACCTCCTCCGGCTGTTGACGAGGAGTAGTCCCTCCACATGACAATCCGTGTACTCTGTGGCATAACACGGAGTACACGGATCAATGAATCCCAAACAAATAAAGAACCTCCCAGGCGCACGCAAGACTGCGCTGCCGGAGTTTGTCTCGCCGCAACTGGCGACACTCAAGGAAGAGCCGCCGAAAGGCGATGAGTGGTTGCACGAACTGAAGTTCGACGGTTATCGGCTGCTGTGTCACGTGAATCGTGGGCAGGTGCGTCTCTGGACCAGAAACCAGAAAGACTGGACCGACAAGTTTCCGGGCATCGTCAAAGCGTTGCAGGGCTTGAAAGTGCAGAGCGCGATTCTCGACGCGGAAGTCGTGGCGATGGATTCGTCCGGGCGCAGCAGTTTTCAGATGCTGCAGCAGGCGATTCACAAGACGGCGGGAAGAGGGCTCGTGCTCGAGGTTTTCGATCTGATTTACATCGAAGGCTTCAGCCTCACGAGAACGCCGCTCATCGAGCGCAAGCACGTGCTTGAAGAACTGATCGCCACGGCGCGCGGCGACGTGCTGCACTACAGCGATCACGTTGAGGGAAACGGCGCGAAGTTTTTGAAACAGGCGTGTGATTTCGGTCTCGAAGGCATTGTTTCGAAGCTCGCCAACTCGCCGTACGAGTCGACGCGCAGTCATAGTTGGTTGAAGATCAAATGCCTGCAGCGGCAGGAGTTTGTGATTGCGGGTTACACGCACTCCGACAAAGGGTTGCCGTTCAGTTCGTTGGTGCTTGGCGTTTACGAGAAGGGCAAGCTGATTTATGCGGGGCGCGTCGGCACCGGTTTTAGCACGAAGCTGAGGGCTGATTTGAAGAAGATGCTGGATCGCATTGCGCGGCCGGAGCGACCCTTTGAGATCCCGAAGGATCCGGATCTGCGGCGGGCGGTTTGGGTCGAGCCGAAGTTGGTGGGTGAAGTTGCGTTTGGTGAGTGGACGAATGACAACGTGATTCGGCATCCGTCGTTTCAGGGCATGCGCGAGGATAAAAAAGCTATCGACGTTGTCAGAGAGAATCCGTCTTAATCCGTGTACACATACAGGTAACGCTTCTCGGACCCCGGAATCAGGTAGCGCCGTGAATTTATTAAATCTTCGCCTCCAAACAACAAGAGCGTAGCTTCTTTAGGTGCCCAGTCGATTAGGACAGGGATTTTACGGATGAATTGATCCAGGGCGCGGCAACTAACAAATTCCACGTCGGGCGCTTCGATGTCTGCAAAACGTTTCGCGCTGATCGCCGCATTTCTTCCCACCGCATTCAGCGCCTCGCGCAAAAACACTGCCTTCTTCTGCGACGACTCAATCAATGTCGCTTGAAGATCCGGCCGCGCAATCAGGCACGGCACGATCGGCAAGCCGCCGCCGGAGCCCACGTCCGCAATTTTTGCGTTCTGCGGCAGGTGTTCGAGTAACATCAACGACTCGAGCACGTGCCGCGTCGCAAATTCTTCCGGCGCGCACGGCGCCACGAGATGGAGGCGTTCGTTCCAGCGAATGAGTAAACTGTAGTAGGCGGCGAGTTGCGTCACCGTCTCCGGCGGTAGCGCGACGCCATAAGCGCCCATGTTCGCAAGAAGACTTTTTTCGAATCGTTCTATTTCGCTTTGCACGCTCTGTGCCTCTGTGTCTCTGTGGTTGTTTTTCTGAGCCAGAGTTAACCACAGAGACACAGAGACACAGAGATAGCAGACGGAAGCATAGACCATGATTGATGATTTTGTTGAGCAGCACCGGTTGCTCGGAAATGCGGTCGCGAAGATCGTGAACGACTACGCGGCCGCGCTCGATTCGCGTCGCGTCACTCCGGCCGCGACGCCCGCGGACATGGAAAAGCTGTTTGCCGAGCCGTTGCCGGAAAAGGGAATGCCGATCGAAGACATCCTGCGCCGGTTTCGCGACGACGTTGAGCCGAACGCGATGGGCGTCCCGAGCCCGAAATACTTCGGCCAGTTCAACCCGACGCCGTTGCCTATCGGCGTTTGGGCCGACGTGCTTAGCTCAATGTTGAATCAGAACGCGGGCGCCTGGCGCAATGGCCCAAGCTCCGCGATGATCGAAGCGCGCGTGATTCGCTGGCTGTGCGATCTGCTCGAGTATGGGCCGAAGAGTTTTGGGACGCTCGCGAGTGGCGGTTCGGAAGCGAACCTGCTCGCGTTGAAGTGCGCGCGCGACCGTGTGGCGCGGATCAAGGAAGCGGGTGTGCGCGCGGCGGAGCGCGATTTGGTGGTTTATGCGTCCGAACAGTGTCACTACTCGATCGACAAGAGCGTCGATCTGCTTGGTTTGGGTCGCGAGAGTTTGAGAAAAATAGCCACGGATGAACGGTTTCATATCCGTCTCGACGCACTTCAGGAACAGATTGCCCGCGACCGCGCCGAAGGACGCCTGCCGCTTTGCATCGTCGGTGTTGCGGGCACGACGTCAACAGGCGTGATCGATCCGCTTTCAGATCTGGCTGCTATCGCTCGCGAAAACGAGCTTTGGTTTCACGTCGACGCGGCCTACGGTGGCCCACTCGCCTTTTCTGCACGGCATAAAGACAAGCTGCGCGGCATCGCACTCGCCGATTCGATCACTTTCGATCCGCATAAGTGGATGTTTGTGCCGTTCGCGTGCGGTGCGACGCTCGTGCGCGACGGCGGCGGCGTGTTGCGCGGCTCGTTCGACATGAGTCCCGAATACTTGAACGAGGATCGCGGCGGGGCCGACGTCGAGTTTGATTTCTTTCGTTACGGGCAGATGGGCACACGCCGGTTCAATTCGCTGAAGCTGTGGATGGCGCTCAAGTTCATGGGCCGCGAAGGTTACGCGCAAACAGTCGAGCGGCAAATCGATCTCACCAACTATCTCGCTGCGCAGCTCGATCGGCTGCCGGGTTTCCAACGTACCGGCGAGGTCGAAACGGCCGTCTGCTGTTTTCGTTTTTTGCCCGAGTCCGTTGCGCGACTCGACGGTGTCGAGCAGGATCGCGTGCAGCAACGCCTGCAACAGATCATCGAACGCAGCGGCGAGGCGTGGCTCACGACCACAGTCCTGCACGGACGTCGCGCCCTGCGCGTAAACATCAACAGCTTCCTGACCGAACAGCGCCACGTCGACGTCTTGATTGCACTGCTCGAAAAAGCGAGCGCTACCTTATGAAGTTCTTAAAATCCGTTCTCTTCTTGCTTTTAATCTCTGTTCCCGCTTTGTCGCAGAAGTCGCTTCCTGCGATCACGTCACAAGCTCAGTTCGACGCGATGTCGGAGACGTACTACGCCAACACTCCCTTCGCGCTTCCGCACATCCTCTTCGTCATCGATCGCAAAGACCACAACAAGATCTACTACGTCAACAAGAAGCGTTACGCCTTTCACAAAGACTTCGTTAACGGCACTTATCTTTCACTCGAAAGCGGCCGCGAGTTTTTCGAGAACAATTATCTCAAGCCGAACCGTCGCTTCATCCTCGGCACCATCGCGTATCAAACGCCAATCAAGCGCTGGACCTTTGAGTTTTGGGAGGGCGACCTGATTCCTTCGGACCAGATTCAACTCGCCTACGACATCATCAACAAGACCTTCTTCACGCCCGTTGCTTTCAAGCCCAACTCGTTGCGCCAGGACGAAGCGTCGAAAGATTTAGCCGGCATGCAGCGCGTGTTGCAGAGCGACATCGCGAAAGAGCAGGAGTATCAGGCGCTGAATCTGGCGAAAGGCCTGGGCCGCATTCACATCATCCCGAAGCTCGACGATCACGTAGAAATCGGTTTCAACGAGATCCTGGTTCTGGATGAAGTCCCGGTCCAGCTTCCGCCCGTTGCCGGCATCATCACCTCGCAACCGTCCACGCCGTTGTCGCACATCAACCTGCTCGCGAAAGGCTGGGGCATTCCGAACGCTTACATCAAGAACGCGAAAGAGTTGTTCAAGCAGTACGACGGCTGGTGGGTTTCGTTTGAGACGCTGCGCGACAAATACACGATCAAGCGCGCTGACCTGAACCAGTTGCGCGAGTATCAGCGGCGGCAGGCCGAACGCCTCAACGTGATGAAGCCGCGTTTTGATCTGGGTGAGACGCGTTTGCTCGACCTGGCCCAACAGCGGGCGCGTTTGAGCCTGGCTTACGGCGGGAAGTCGGCGAACCTCGGCGAGGTGATGAACGCGCACTTGCCGGGCATCGAGGTGCCGCCCGGATTCACGATCCCGTTTTACTGCTACGACGAATTTATCAAGCGAAACAATCTCGACGACGCGATCTTCGGGCTGCTGAACGATCAGAAGTTTGTGCACGATCCCGCTTACCGGCGCGAGCAATTGGTGCTTCTGCGGCAGAAGATTGAGACTGCCGAATTTGATCCGAAGTTGCGCCGCGAGATTTTGCAGAAAGCTGCGCGCGAGTATGGCGGCAAGGGCTTGTTTGTGCGCAGTTCGTCAAACTCCGAAGACTTGCCGAACTTCAGTGGCGCGGGTCTCTACACGACCGTGCCCAATGTTCGCGGCGAGCAGGAAATTATTGACGCGATTCGCAAAGTGTGGGCTTCGCTTTGGAACTTCGAAGCTTACGAAGCGCGCGAGCGGGCAAACGTGGACCACTCGAAGATCTTCATGGCTGTCTTGCTGCAGGAGGGAATCAACTCGGAGAGTTCCGGCGTGATGATCAGCACCGACCCGTATGATCCGGAGAACAGCGGCGCGATCTACATCAGTGCGAAACGCGGGTTGGGAATCAAAGTCGTCGAAGGACAGCGCATTGCCGAGCAGATAATTTTCCGTCCGCGCACGAATGCGGTGCAGGTGTTGACGCGTTCAGCCGAAGACAGTTTGTTGACGTTTGACGAGAAGGGCGGCGTGAAGGAAGTGCCGATCACCGGCGATCGCGTGGTGCTGACTGACGACGTGATCCGGCGCCTGGTGCGCGCGGCGGGTGCGATCAAGCGCGTGTTTGGCAATCGCGATCAAGACATCGAGTGGGCGTACATGAAAGGACAGATCTACATCGTTCAATCGCGCCCATTCGTTCGCGGCACTTAAATCCGTTGCCAGGCTCACTCACGCGAGCGCGTTTTCCACTGCCACAATCCATCGACCACTTCGCGCGGCAGGCGATGCCCCAACTGTCGCGCCAGCAGCACGAGCTGGCCGCGATGATGTGCCTCGTGGGCGACGAAGTAATTAAGAAAGTGGGTCAGGTCGGTAGGGAAGTTCTGCCAGTGAGCCGGCGGAACCGAGCCGCCGTGCTGGAGGCCGAGCCGAATCAACGCGACCATGCCTTCGTTGCTGCGTTCGAGCGCGCGCAACAACTCCGGCGGCCGCACTGTGCGAAAGTTAACGCGCGCCGGTACTTTGACGCCGTGCTTCGCCCCGAGCGATTTGATCCACATGCACCGCGAGTTATGAAGGTGCGCGACAATCGTGCGGATGGTGCGGCGCGGGAGTCCGGGAACGTTCAGCGGCCACAACTCGACCGGCAGGTTCTCGACGAGAAAGACCGTCACGCGGTGATTCGTATGCCACGCATCGATCAACGCCCGGCCGTTTTCGTTAGGTTTTGCGGGGCTTTTTTGCTTGATGACCGTCGGCTTATAACACGACTGGCCGAGCGGCGGGTAGGATTAACTAACACGCCCTTGCCTCATTTGCCCTATCCGGCCATAATAGCTTGGCCAAATGATATTCAAAGTAAGCGAGCATGATGCTCGCTTTTGTGTTTCAGGAGTCAAAACAATTTGAGTTCTTTTTACAGCTTTCGCCCCTACATCCATGCAATCGTCCCGACAATATTGCTCCTGATCGCACCCCTCTTCGCGGCGGCGCAGTCGACTGGCGCGCCCGAAGACGCTGCCGCTAACGCAACCCTGACACGCATCGAACGCGCCCGCGCACTCGCCGCGGTTCATCAACTCCAGGCCGCCGCCACCGAACTCGAAAACGTCCGCGTATCTTCAAAAGACATCGCCTTAAAAAACGTCGCGACGCTGATGTTGCTCGGCGTTTATCTCGAAGACGGCAACTACGGCCGCTCACAATCATTGCTTGAAGACGCCTTTCAAGCCCGTGCGGCACAAAAGGACGAATCGATTCGCACTTACTTCGCCGCCGCCGGCCAAACTATCAACGGCGTCCGCTCACATCTCGCTCGCTATCGCAGTTTCGGCCTTAATCCAAGCGACAGTGATCTGCCAGTCGAAGCGTCCACCGATCTCGAACGCGTCCGCGGTTTGCTCGAACGCATTGTTGCGCAGGCCAAGGAGATCTCGACCGAACAAGGGCGAAGTTACGACGCGCTGGCACTGCTCGAAGACGTACTCAGCCTGCGCCTGACGCTGGCGCGCAACGACGAAGACCGCGGCAAGTGGCAAACCGAATTTCTGTTGGCGCGAGAGAAGATGGCGACGTCGCAGATTCAGGTCGCTTCATTGCGCTCGCCGGCACTGGACGCGTTGACGTCACGAATTCCGAATCCGTTTGCGGCTGCAAAGCCTGACGCCCCAGCCGCCGCACCGGGCGAAACTGCCGTTCCGACACCGACTCCGGCAGCTACGACCATGAGTTCGGGCGCCGAACCGCAACTCATCAGCACCGGCTCACTCAGCGGCCGCGAAAGCAAACGCGTGACGCCGAATTATCCGCCGACCGCCAAGTCTCACAACGTCACCGGCACCGTCCGCGTGTTTGCGATCGTTGATGAAAACGGTAAAGTCTGGGTGACCAATTCGGAAGGCCCGACCTTGTTGCGGCAAGCCGCGGAAGAAGCAGCCAAAGCCTGGACATTCCCGCCGTCTCTGATGAACAACAAGCCGGTAAGAATTGCCGGCTACCTCGATTTCGAGTTCAAGCTTTAGCCACAAAAAAGCACAAGCCAGACGTGAAAAAGCACAAGCCAGAGTGAGAACTGGTTATTCTGGTTTCCGGGGTTGTGCTTTTTGCGTCTGTCTTGTGCCTCTTCGTGGTTTCCTAATCTTGACTTAAAAGTAAGGTTTCGCTTAAGATGCCCGCGGCGAATAGTTTAGATGAAGATCTCGGCTCAAGAAGAATACGGTTTACGTTGCCTCCTGCAACTGGCGCGCGCTGAAACTATCGGTGCCTCGTTGACCCTTTCACAACTCGCACAGCTCGAAGGAATCTCGACCGCCAACGCCGGCAAACTGCTTTGGATCCTGAGCAAGGCCGGGTTGGTTCAATCGACGCGCGGCATCAAGGGCGGCTACTCGCTCGCCCGTCCGGCTTCGCAGATTCGGCTGAACCAGGTGATCCGAGTTTTGGAAGGCGAGCCGGCGGAGTCACATTGCAAGAGCTACGCGGGCGTGCTCGAAGCGTGCGTGCACACGGGCGATTGTGGCATTCGCCCGGTGATCGTCGAGTTGCACCAGATTGTCGACAACGCGCTCGCCGACATCACGCTGTCGCAGTTGCTCGGCACGGAAGCGAACGTCGACGCCGTGTTGCATCAGATTCAGGGAGGCAGGCCGAGAGATCGAGTGTAGAAAACGATGAGTACAGCAGAACTACTAAGCAAACAGGAATACAAATACGGCTTCGTCACCGACATCGAGTCGGACGTAATTCCGCGCGGCCTGACGGAAGACACCATCCGCCTGATCGTCGCGAAGAAGAACGAGCCCGAGTGGATGCTCGAGTTTCGGCTCAAGGCTTTCCGCAACTGGCTCACGATGACGGAACCGAAGCATTGGCCGAACATCAAGTATCCGCAGATCGACTATCAGGACATCATTTACTACAGCGCGCCGAAGCAGAAACCAACTAAGGCGAGCCTCGATGAAGTCGATCCCGAGCTCTTGAAGACGTTTGAGAAACTCGGCATTCCGCTGCAGGAACAGAAACAACTCGCCGGTGTCGCCGTCGATGCGGTGTTTGATTCAGTCTCCGTTGCGACCACTTACAAAGAGAAGCTCAAAAAGCACGGCGTGATCTTCTGTTCGTTCACCGAAGCGATCAGAGACTATCCGGAGTTGGTGAAGAAGTATCTCGGTACGGTCGTGCCGACCAACGACAACTTCTTTGCGGCGCTCAACAGCGCGGTCTTTTCCGACGGCAGTTTCTGCTTTATTCCGAAGGGCGTGCGTTGCCCGATGGAACTTTCGACTTACTTCCGCATCAACAATGCGGACTCGGGCCAGTTTGAGCGCACCCTGATCGTCGCCGAGGAAGGCGCGTACGTTTCGTATCTTGAGGGCTGCACGGCGCCGAAGTTCGATCGCAATCAGTTGCACGCGGCCGTCGTTGAACTGGTCGCGCTCGACGATGCGCAGATCAAATATTCGACGGTCCAGAACTGGTACGCCGGCGATGAAGAAGGAAAGGGCGGTATTTATAACTTCGTCACCAAGCGCGGCAAGTGCGCGGGAAAGAATTCGAAGATCTCGTGGACACAGGTCGAGACTGGTTCGGCGATCACGTGGAAGTATCCGTCGTGCATCCTGCAAGGCGACAACTCGATCGGCGAGTTCTATTCAGTCGCGTTGACTAATCACGCGCAACAGGCCGACACGGGCACGAAGATGATCCATCTGGGCAAGAACACGCGCTCGACGATCATCTCTAAAGGCATTGCCGCCGGGAAGTCAAACAACAGCTATCGCGGCCTGGTGAAGGTGATGCCGAAAGCCGAAGGCGCGCGCAACTACACGCAGTGTGACTCGATGCTGATCGGATCGAGCTGCGGCGCCAACACGTTTCCGTATATCGAAGTGATGAACCACAGTTCGAGCGTCGAGCACGAAGCTTCGACCTCGAAGATCAGCGAAGAGCAGCTTTTCTATTTGCAGCAACGCGGCATCTCGCAGGAAGACGCCGTGTCGCTGATCATCAACGGTTTTTGCAAAGACGTTTTCCTGCAGTTGCCGATGGAGTTTGCGGTTGAAGCGCAGCGGCTGCTGGGATTGAAATTGGAAGGTAGCGTGGGATAGCGAATGTTAGAGATTAGAAATTTACACGCCGCGATCGACGGCAATGAGATCCTCAAAGGCATCAATCTAACGATCAAGAAAGGCGAGATTCACGCCATCATGGGCCCGAACGGTTCGGGCAAGTCGACCCTCGCGAAAGTGCTCGCGGGCCATCCGCAATACGAAGTCACCGCCGGCGAAGTGCTCTACGAAGGCAAGAACCTGTTGGAGTTGTCGCCCGACGAACGCGCACGTGAAGGCGTGTTCATGGCGTTTCAGTATCCGATCGAAGTGCCGGGTGTTTCGAATGCGCAGTTTCTGCGACTGGCTTACAACGAGAAGCGCAAGCATCTCGGCGAAGAAGAACTCGATCCGCTTGAATTCAAAGACCTGCTGAAAGAGAAAGCAAAGGTCGTCGAGATGGAGTCGAGCTTCATGACGCGTTCGGTCAACGAAGGTTTTTCCGGCGGCGAGAAGAAGCGTAACGAGATACTCCAGATGGCCGTGCTCGAACCGAAGCTCGCGGTGCTCGACGAAACCGATTCCGGCCTCGACATCGACGCGCTGCGCATTGTCGCTTCAGGCGTGAATAAGTTGTTGACGCCCGACAACGCCATCATCGTGGTTACTCACTATCAGCGCCTGTTGAACTACATCGTGCCGCATTACGTGCACGTGCTCGCCGGTGGCCGTATCGTTCGCGAAGGCGGGAAGGAATTGGCACTCGAGCTCGAGCAGAAAGGTTACGACTGGATCGTCAAGACGCCGGCGCCGGACGGCGGCTCGGCACAGTTGAATGCGGCAAATTAAGCAATGGTCAGTGAACTCGCAAAAGTAGAAAACAATTATCAAGCTGCGTTTGGTATCGCCCGCGAATCGAGCCCGACGGTGCCGTGGCTGGAACTGGTGCGCAACAGCGCGATGGATCGTTTCGAACAACTCGGCTTTCCGACTGTCCACGAAGAAGAGTGGAAGTACACGAACCTGTCGTCGTTCGCGAAGCAGAAGTTCGTGCCGGCGGTTCGCTCTGAAAGCGTCTCGATCGATACCACGCGGTTTGCTTATCCCGAGACGATCGCGGCGCACCTGGTTGTAGTCAACGGTTTTCTTTCCGAAGAACTCTCCGTCAAAACCGGTCTCGAAAACATTGTCGCCGTCGATCTGCTAAACGCCGTTGCGGATGCGCGTTACAACAAGGTCGCGCGCGGGTATCTCGCGCGCAACGCCAGTTATCACAACAGCGGGCTCGCGTCGCTGAATACTGCGTTTCTGCAGTCGGGCTTGTTTCTCTGGATTCCGAAAGGCGTGATAGTTGAGACGCCGATTCAGGTCACGTTTTTGACGGACGCCGCGGCAGCGGATGTCGCGACTTTCCCGAGACTGCTCGTGGTCGCGGAAGAGAATAGTTCCGCGACATTGATCGAAACGTTTGTGTCGACCGGCGAGCAGCAGTATTTCACGAATGCGATCGCGGAAGTTGTTTTGAAGGAAGGTGCGCGGCTCGAACACTATCGCATGCAGCGTGAAAGTGTTAAGGCGTTCCATACGTCCGTCACCTCCGCCTCACTTGGTCGCAGCAGCAGTTACGATACCACCTCGATCAATCTCGGCGCGAAGTTGTCGCGTCACGATGTTTCAGTCGTGCTGGATCACGAAGGCGCGGAGTGTTGGGTCGACGGGCTTTATCTCGTCGGCGCGGACCAGCACGCCGACACGCATTCGGTGATCGATCACCAGCAGCCGCACTGCACCAGCCACCAGTTGTACAAGGGAATTCTCGACGGCAACGCGCGCGCAGTTTTCAACGGCAAGGTCTTTGTTCGTGAAGGCGCGCAAAAGACCGACGCGATGCAGACGAACAAGAACCTGCTCTTGTCGCAGCACGCGCGTGTCGACACGAAGCCGCAGTTGGAGATCTACGCCGACGACGTGAAGTGCGCGCACGGCGCGGCAGTGGGCCAGATCGATCAGGAAGAGTTGTTTTATTTGCAGGCGCGCGGCATCAATCCGGAGTTGGGGCGTAATCTGCTGACCTATGGTTTCGCTGAGGAAGTGATTGGGAAGATCAAGATCGACTCGCTTAAGTCTCAGTTAGACGAGATTGTGTTGCGCCAGTTGAACACGCACCTGGAGTAAGCAAGCCAATGGTACAGACCGCGGATTCAATCGACGCAACAAAGGTTTCGGAGTCCTGGGACGTAGCACGGATTCGCGCGGATTTTCCGGTACTTCATCAAACCGTCAACGGGAAACCGCTCATCTATCTCGACAACGGCGCCTCGTCGCAAGTCCCGCAGGTTGTAATCCATCGCGGCAGCATCTACCTCGAACAGGAACACTCAAACATTCATCGCGGCGTGCACTACCTGAGCCAGAAGGCCACGACCGCTTACGAAGGCGCGCGCGAAAAAGTGAAGCGCTTCATCAACGCGCGCGAATCGCGTGAGTGCATCTTCGTGCGCGGCGCTACTGAAGGCATCAACCTTGTGATGTACGGCTATGGCCGCAAGTTCATCGGCGAAGGCGACGAGATCATCATCTCGGCGATGGAACATCACGCCAACATCGTTCCGTGGCAGATGCTCTGCGAAGAGAAGGGCGCGCGCTTGCGCGTCATTCCGATGAACGACGCGGGCGAGTTGCTGATCGATGAATACGAGGGACTGCTGAACGAACGTACCAAGCTCGTCGGTGTGGTCCACGTTTCGAATGCGCTCGGCACGATCAATCCGGTGAAAGAGATGATCGCCCAGGCGCACAAGTACGGCGTGCCGGTGCTCGTCGATGGCGCGCAGGCGGCGCCGCACATGCCCGTCGACATGCAGGACCTTGACTGCGATTTTTACGTTTTCTCCGGGCACAAGATGTACGCGCCGACCGGCAGCGGCATCATTTACGGCAAAGCCGAACTGCTCGAGCAGATGAATCCGTTTCAGGGCGGCGGCGACATGATCAAGACCGTCACGTTTGAGAAAACAACGTACGCTGATCTGCCGAACAAGCTCGAAGCGGGCACGCCCGCAATTGCGTCGCAGATCGGGCTCGGCG
>Ga0247688_1000189_pt1 | contig 24985 bp, 16 predicted proteins | sample CNK29_metaG_FD_182718 | JGI IMG/M metagenome (GOLD analysis project Ga0247688, IMG submission 182718) | Soil microbial communities from Purdue University Martell Research Forest, Indiana, United States - CNK29 | ecosystem: Environmental > Terrestrial > Soil > Temperate forest > Bulk soil... | reverse complement strand
GTAGCGATTGTCGTCAGTGGCTTTTACTTCGAGGGAAGTAACTTGATGGATAGAAAAGCCCGGGCGTTCAATCTTCAAGTTATAAGTGCCCGGCTCCACGTCGGTAAAGGTGTACTGGCCGTTGTCATCCGTGGTCGTGCATCTTTCATCGTGAGTCGTGGGATTGATGAGCGTGACGGTTGCCCCGGCAACGACGGCGCCCTGGGCATCGGTGATCGTGCCTTTCAAAGTTCCGCCTCCCGAACTCGCGAAACTATCGAGCACACGTGTCACTGCCGCGACTTCACTGCGAACCGCACTCGGCTTCGGTTGTGAAGCGGCTGCGACCGCGCTCGAGATTCCGAGTGTGGCCGTGATCGCGCCGGCCGCAAGAGCGGACGTTCGTCTCCCAATCTTGTGCAGGATCGGAACGACCGGTACGCGCGGCGGAACGGGCTGGGAATAACTTACGCACAGACGGTCTCCGGATCGTGCGATGAGACGCCTGGTCTGTTTTGGACTGGCAAGGTCCAGGTTGTGGACCGACAAATCGCAGTGTTCGCAGAAGCGGACCCGATCGTTTCCGATCATCGAGTCCCAATCCTGGCTGCAAGGTGAAGCGATACGAGGTTGCGTAGACACACCTTTGGCTGTCATTAGGCTAACTCCTTTCAACTCCGTTTGATTGGAGAGCCTGGGGAGCGACGCTCTTTATTTGTTTTCCGATCTGTGGTGGCAGATCTGAGTTCTCAGATGTCGGATCTGGGATTTGAGATGTCAGCGGCGATCAATCCGGCGATGCGCGCGTTGTTTTCGAGCAGGGCGATGTTGGCCCGCAATGTCGCTCCGTCGCTCTGTTTCGCCATGTGGGCCAGCAAAAACGGCGTGAGTTCGCGACCGGTGACGTCGTTCTGTTCCGCGGCTTCGAGGGCATTCTTGAGCACGGCGTCCAGGCGTTCCGCGGGCACTTCAAACTCTTCCGGCACGGGCACCGTCACGAGCAATGCCGACGAAAGCTGCAGTTGCTCCTGCGCGCGAAAGACGTTCACCACGTCGCGGGCGAAGTCAGCACGGGCGTCAACCGGCAAGCCGCTGCTGCGTGAATAGAACGCCGGCAGTTCATCACACTGAAAACCGAGAACCGTGATCGCGTGCGTTTCGAGCCATTCGCGCGTGGCGGGCAAGTCTAAAACGATCTTCGCACCTGAGCAGGCGACGACGATAGGCGTGCGTGCCAACTCCGGCAGGTCAGCGGAAACATCCGGCAACGAGCCACGATGAACGCCGCCGATGCCGCCCGTTGCGAAAACTTTGATCCCGGCGCGATGCGCGATCCAGATCGTCGAGGCAACAGTCGTGGCGCCGGTCCAGCCTTGGGCTACGGCCAGCGGAATGTCGCGGGTGCTGATCTTTTTGACGTCCGTTTCTTCGGCGAGGAACACGAGCTGGTCGTCGCTGAGCCCGACGCACAGCTTGCCGTCGATGACGGCGATCGTCGCGGGCACCGCGCCGGGTTCGCGCACGATCGCTTCCAGGCTCCGCGCGGTTTCAAGATTGATTGGGCGCGGCAAGCCGTGCGCGATCACCGTCGATTCGAGCGCGACTACGGGTTGGTTCTTTTCGAGCGCGGTTGCGACTTCCGTCGTAATCTGCATCAACTCGCGCATCAGCTCAACGTTGCTCCCGCCGCTTCAGCTTTTCTCGTTAACGTAAACACTGTTCCCCCATCTTCACGTGACTCCCACGAAATGTGCGCCTCGATCAGCCCGGCGCGCGCGCGCATGTTAGCCAGCCCGCGGCCTTCAGCCTTCGTCGGTTGCGATTCAAACGAACGGCCATTGTCCTCAATCCGCAGCGAAAAATCTCCCTGCGGCGAGCTGTTCACAAACATCTTCACTTCCGTTGCGCCCGCGTGCCGCCAGATGTTGTTCACCGCTTCCTGCACGATGCGATAAATCTGCATCTGCACGCTCGGCGGCAACTCGCTGCGTTCCTCGATCGCTTCGTCGCAATGAAACTCGTATTCGAAACGTTTTTCCGTCGGCGCGTCCTGCACCGCGTGCGACAGCGCAAATTCCAGCGCCGCCGCGAAACCGACGTTCTGCAACACCGACGGGCTCAGGTCTTCACAAATACGACGCACTTCCTGCGAGATCAACTCGATCTCGCTGCGCAACGCCGCGCTCTGTTTGCCCGAAGGCTCGCCGTTGGTTTTGATCTGGTCAGTCAGCAAAGCGAGATGACGCAGATCCGCGAGCGTTTGATCGTGCAGGTCGCGCGCGATGCGGCGTCGTTCGCGTTCGGCTTCGTTGGCGAGGTTGAGCCGCGCGTCCGCGAGTTCGCGATTGGCGCCGACGAGGGCCGCGCTGAACGCGACGATGCGGCGGCGTTCGAGTATGGCCCATAACAACGCGAGCAGTGCGAGCGCGAGCAGGATCGCCAACGCCGTCGAGGTCCACGGAAACGGCGCCTTTGCCACGGTGAACGAAAAACTCAGCGGCGCTGAGGGCGTCAGGTCTTTGCTGAAGGCGCGTGCGGTGACGATGTATTTGCCGGGCTTCAGTCCTTCCATCGTGAACTGCGAGTCGCGCGAGAGTTTTTGCCTGACTATTTGCCCGCCGTTGTCAGTCAGCGTAAACGCATACTGAAACTGCTCTGGAAACGTGCGGCTGCTGATCGCGGTCACGTCGAGCAGCAAACTGTTTTGCGGGTATTCGAGATTCAAGCCCGCCGGCAACTCCGACGGCGCGTGTACGCGTTTGCCGAGAATGCGCGTGGCGGACAGCGACGGCGCTAAGCGTCCGGGTTCGTAGCGCGCGATGCCGCGGTTCGTGCCGATCAATAAAACCTCGCTGCCGTCGGCTTTCTTCTCCGGCAGCACGGCGAAAACGTTTTGCGACGGCAAGCCTTGTTCGGAATCGAGTTCCGACACGACTGGCCCAACGACCGGATCCAGCAGAATTCGCACGAGGCCGTTGCCGCGCGTGCCGCACCAGATCTCGTTTGTGTCTTGCGACTGGACTGCGAGCACGAAACGCGCGTCGACGTTTTGCAGCGCCAGAGTGCAGCCGCCTTCGGTGCGGCAAAGATAAATCCCGGCAGACGTGCCGAACCAAAGCGAACCGTCGGGCGTGCGCGCCATCGAGCGCACCGCCGGGCCTTTCAGAATCGCGAGCGCCGGCTCGTCGCGAACGGTTTTTCCGTCCGACGCAAAGACGCCGTCTTTCGCGGTGCCGATCAGCAGTCGCTGATCACCATCAGCGAGCAGGCTGATCACCTCGTGCGGATTCGGCGCGGCGTTGGACCAGTTCAAGCTCGCGCGGCCACCGTCGATCCGCTCGACGCCGCGGCCAAAGATCGCGAAATAAGACGCGCCGTTGAATTGCGCGATCGCGCGCACGCTGCCGACGCCGTCCGGCGCGAGCGAGCCGGATTCCAGCCGCGAGAATTGTTGTTGCTCGAGTGGCGTTGCTTGTTTCGGCGAGACGTAGAAACCGCTGACTGACGCGACCAGCAAGCGTTGCGTGCGATCTTCAGCGACGGCGTAGATGATGTTTTGCCCGAGTCCGGGGACGGCGTTCCACGTCGCGGTTTTCTCGTCATAAACAAAGAGCCCGCGATTCGAGCCGGCGATCGTGCGGCCGTTGCCGGCTTGATAAAGCGCGCGGACGAAATTGCTGTCGCTGTTGTCGCCGATCGATTCGACGCGCGGCGCATGTGGATCAAAACGGCAGACGCCGCGGTCGGTGCCAAACCAGATCACGCCTTCGCGATCGGCAAAGATGGCATAGACGTGATCGGAGCGCAGGCCACCGGCCGTGCCGTCAAAAGTGAAGCGCTGGATTTTTTCTTTTGAAACGCGAAACACGCCGCGGCCGTCAGTGCCGATCCACATTTCATCGCCGATGGATCGCAACGTCATCACCGGGCCCGTCGGAATTTCCGTGCGTTTCAAAGTGACGGGATCAGTTCCGGTGAATGCGCCGGGTTCTTCTTTCTTCGCGCGCCCACCCGCCCACAACTTGCCTTCACGATCGCGTTCGAGCGCATTGATAAAAAACGTCGCCGGCTTTTCCGGTGCTCGCTTCAATGCGCCGTTCTCGATCTCCAGCAGGCCAACGCTTAACGTGCCGATGAAGAGACGATTGTTTGCTTTGATGATGCTGGTGATCGGCAACGGCCCCGGATGATCACGGTCTGCACTGCGCAACGGTTCGGGCAGCAGCGCGCGCGTCTCGACTGTGTTGTCGCTGCGAACGTGACATTCGTAAACGTTGCCCTGCTCGGTCGACATGAACGTCGCGCCGCCAGTCTCGACGATCGACGTAATCGCCTGCGCCGCAGTTTCGTTGATTCTTTCAAACACGCCGGCACTGAAGCGCGCGGCGCCCGATTCAGTGCCGACCCACAACGCGCCGTCTTGAGCAGTCAACAACGCGAGCACGCGTCCGGCAGGCAGCGCAAGGTCGTTGATGGCGACTGTTCTGCGCCCGTCGAATTTTGCGAGACCGGCTTCAGTGCCAAACCACATCGCGCCGTCATTCGTTTGCGCGACCGCATGCACGCGATCGGACGGCAAGCCGTGAAACAGAGTCACCGCGCCCCACTGATGCAGACCCGTGATCGGCGTGGGCGACGGAGAGGGAGACGGCGACGGTGACGGCGAAGGTGATGCCTGGGCTTGAGTGTCGTTCTGCGCGGATTGTTTAGTCGAGATCAGAAATGCACAGGTGAGAGCGGTAAGGACAATCGCGAGGAGCCGAAACCGAGCCACGAATCTCATTTACTCTTCTTTGCCGCAGCTTCGCGTTTTTGTTCTTCGGCAAAACGCTTCTGATCTTTTTGCAGCCAGCCTTCGAGATCGTTGGCGGCCTTTTCGAGCTCGTCGCTGTTCAGCAGGCCGCGGCGCAATGCTTCAAAAAACGCGCGCGTGCGAATGTTATAAGCGAGTTTTTCATACGCTTCCTGGTCTGTGCCTTCAGCGACCGTGACGAAGAGTTTTTCGTAGAGCGTTGCGAGGCGGCTCTCGACGCCACGCAAGCTGAGCGAACATTTGCGCGCGATGGCCCAGTTGGAAAGCCCGAGCGCGAGGTAGTAAAGCGCCTCGGCTTCAAACTCCGTCAGCAGCGGCCGCTTGAATGAATCCTTGAATGCGGGATCGATCATGTCCGCGCCGTCTTCGAGCACCGCCGCCACGAAACGCAGAAAGCGCGACTCCGGATTGTTCTTGTGAATGAAACCGTAAGCCGGCGGCGGGTCGACTGACTTAACGATCTTGCGAATCTCGTTGATGTAGATCTCGTGCGGAAACTGCGTCCAGAAGATAATGCGTGCCGTGGGAAACTCGCGCCAGATCGCGCGCGCGGCTTTCACGCCCGAGAGCTTCGGCATCTGGATGTCGAGAATGCAAACTTCCGGCTTTTCGCCGAGCGCGAGCTTCACTGTTTCTTCGCCGTCGGCGGCCTCGAACACGGGCACATGCGAGGGAAATTCTTTTTCGAGTATCTCGCGCAGATAGTGGCGCTGGGCCATGTTGTCTTCAGCAATGAGTATCGACATCGTGATGATTCTATTGGGAAACGAGCAGCCTACGCAAAACGCTCGGCTGGATCGTGCCGTCGAGAGCGGAAAAGGGAACGACGAACTCGGGCTGGCCGAATGAGTGTGGCGCGACCTGGTAGTCTTCGAAAGACAGCAGCACGCCGTCGGGCACGAGGTTCCAGTTGAGGAAATTGCCGGTATTCGGTTTTGTGCCGCGGTTGAACCAATCGTCATCGGGCAACTCATATTGATCTTGCAGATACTTCCGCGAATAGCCGGAAAGGCTCTTCAAGTAGCCGCGCTTGAAAACGTCTTTTGCCCGCAACTGCCGGCCTTGCCGGAGATCGTAATTGATTGTTTCGTAGTAGTTGATCGGGTGCATTTGACCTGTTTGCATGAGGTCGCGATACAAAACCAGGCTGATGAACTGTTCGTTCGAGTAATGAACTTCAAACGACAACTCGAGTCCCCACAGTTGTGGCAGCGTCTTCATTTTATTGCGCTGTTCAGCATCGGCCGCGTTTCTGAACTGGCTTGCATAGCCGAGCACCTTGTTTTTTATCCAACGGTTAAAGCGGCGCGCCTCCGGTTTGCGCGAAACGAGTTGCGGATAGGTGCCCATGAGTTGGTAATGGTAGTCCTCCATCAGGCGCGGTGGAATCGTCTCTTCGGAAACCGCATAGTGGTTGGGCCATGCCCAATGGCGCAGCCCTGCCTGGGTAAATTCAGTGGCCTTGGGAGTGGGCTGGGGAACTGGAGGCGCGTTCGGAGTTGGAGTCGCAATCGGAGCCGGTTTAGGCGCAACTGAAGATCGTGATGCGCTGATGCGGACATAGCGGGCACCGAAGAATGCCGCCATCAAGAGGATGCTGAGCACTACCTTTCTCACACTAACAAGATCGCTCGCAGCGCATGTGGCGGCAACGTGGCTCGCCACATCACAACGCCGTGCTATCATGCCCGCCCAGGATCGCTAAACCTGAAAGGTACGCCCCAAATGTCACCTGAAAACCCGCTTCGTTCGGTATTCGTCTGCCTTCTCGCCGTCTCCCTTCTTTCTGTTTCCGTTTCATCCGTGGCCGCGCAAACGCCGCAACCGCGCGATGAGCGGCTCTGGCAACGCACCCTGGCGATTCATCGCCGCGCCATCGTCATCGACACGCATAACGACATCACCACGCCGATGGCCAACGACGATTTCGATCTCAACGGCACGCCGCCCGCTCCCTATCGCACTAACATCGCGCGGATGAAGCAGGGCGGCCTAACGGCGGAGTTTTTCTCGCTGTACGTCAAGCCGCAGTACGTGACGAACGGCGGCGCTGCGCGGCGCACGCTCGACATGATCGATTCCGTTTATCGCGCGGCCGAGCGAAATCCGCGCGATCTGATGATCGCCACGTCAGTGGCGGACATCCGGCGGGCGAAACAGCTCAACAAGATCGCCGCGTTGATGGGTATCGAAGGCGGCCACGCGATTGAAGATTCGTTGCCGACATTGCGCGAGTTCTACCGGCTCGGCGTGCGTTACATGACGTTGACCTGGAACAACACAAACAACTGGGCCGACGCGGGACGCGGCGAAAAGAAGCATGGCGGATTAAGTGACTACGGCCGCGAAGTCGTGCGCGAGATGAATCGCCTGGGAATGCTCGTTGACGTATCGCACGTTTCCGACGAAACAATGAGCGACGCACTCGACGTTTCCAAAGCTCCGATCATTGCTTCGCACTCTTCGGCGCGTGCGCTCAGCGATGTGCCGCGAAACATTCCCGACGACTTGCTGAAACGCATCGCGAAGAACGGCGGCGTGATCCAGGTGAATTTCTACAGCGAGTTTGTCGACGTGAAAACGGTTAAGCCGCAGAGCGACGAACGCGACGCGCGCCTGAAGGCGCAACAGGAGGCACTCTATAAGAAATACAGAGACGATCCGGAACGGCTCGGTGAAGAGAGCGACAAGCTCGAAGCGGCGAATCCGTTGCCGCCGCTGCCGATCTCAAAACTGATCGATCACATCGACCACATCGTGAAAGTCGCCGGAATCGATCACGTCGGCCTGGGCGCGGATTTCGACGGCGCGAACGACATGCCCGAAGGCGCGCAGGACGTTTCGATGTTGCCGAACATTACTTACGAACTGCTTAAGCGCGGTTACACCGAACAGGACATTCGCAAAATTCTCGGCGAAAACTTTTTACGTGTCTTTGCCGCAGCCGAAGGCGTCGCCCGCAGCATGAGCAAGAACATCAGCGGCGACGGCAGCACCGCCCGAATCAAATAAAAAAAGAGCACGGCGAACCGTGCTCAAAGCAGAAAAGAAGAGAGTTTCTTTAATTAGCGATTCTGACCTTGACGGCCGCCCTGGCCTTTGCCCGATTTCTCGGCTGTATCGTAGTCCCCCTTGTTGTGTCCGGGCTGATTCTGCTGGCCGCTACCGCGCTGGCCTGTGGACATATCGTCGTCCTGCTGCTTACGTCCAGGAGTCTGTTGCCCAGGAGTCTGTTGCCCGTAGTCCTCTTTGTTGTGACTCGAGCCCATGTTCCTGTCGCGATCGTCATTTCTCATTCTGTCATCAGCCATTTAAGTAAATCCTCCCGTTGTTCGATTTGTACAATGCTGAGTGCTTCAACACGCGTGCCACGGAAATCTCTGCTGAAAGATGTTTCCAGCAAACAATCAGCGTCAAAAACCAATACGCCGGGGCATGAAATAATACATACAGCGTGCGTGCTATCATGCGTGGCTGTTGCAGCCAAAATGATTCAAGCCGGTTTATACATTCACATTCCGTTTTGCAGCTCGCGTTGTTCTTATTGCGATTTTGCCACTGGCCTTTACCAGAGCGATCTCGCGGAACGTTATGTTCTCGCGCTCATCGAAGAGATACATTTATCACGCGAGCGTGACGCGGATGTGGACACGATCTATTTCGGCGGCGGCACGCCGTCGTTGCTCGCTTCATCACAACTCGAAAAAATTCTCAGCGCGTTGCGTGAGCAGTTTGACGTCGACGATGCGGCCGAGATCACTTTGGAGATCAATCCGGGCAGCGTGACGCTGGAGAAGCTGGCCGAGTTTCGCGCTTTAGGGATCAATCGCGCGAGTTTCGGCGCCCAGACCTTTGACGATCGTGAGTTGGCGAAGTTGGGCCGTTCACACACCGCGGCGGATGCGCGCCGCACGTTTGCCGATCTGCGCGCCGCGGGTTTTGACAACATCAACTTCGATCTGATCGCCGGGCTGCCGGGACAAACATTGCTCGGCTGGCAACGCAACGTCGACGAAGCACTGTCGCTGCGGCCTGAACATCTCTCGTTCTATCTGCTCGAAGTTCATTCCGGCACGCCTCTGGCCCAACACATTCAACGCGGCATTCAACCCGAACCGGATGAGGATCTCGCGGCAGTGATGTATGAATGGATGCTCGAACGCGCGGCGAAAGCGGGTTACGAGCATTATGAGATCTCGAACTTGTGCCGGCCGGGGTTTGAGTCGCGTCACAACACGAAGTACTGGACCGCGACGCCGTATTTTGGTTTTGGTTGTTCGGCGCATTCGTACGATGGCCAAACGCGACGTTGGTCCAATGAACGAGACGTGGTTGAGTATTTACGTTTAGTAGAACACGGATCTTTGCCGATTGTTGAAGAGCAGATCTTGACGGAGAGCGATGTCAGGGCTGAGAGTCTGTTTCTCGGTTTGCGTTTGATGCGCGGCGTCCGTCGCGATCTGTGTAAAGATCACGAAACGGACGTCGAGCGATTTCGCGCCGCGGGTTTGCTTGAAGTTGATGCTGATTGGGTGAGGCTTACGCGCCACGGCGCTCTGTTATCCAACGAAGTTTTTTCCGCGTTTGTATGATCATCGCCATCGACGGCCCATCAGGATCTGGTAAATCGACGCTCGGGCGCCTGCTGGCGCGCGAGTTGAACCTGCTCTACCTCGATACTGGTTCGATGTATCGTGCGGTTGCGCTCGCCGTGATCGAAGCGCAACTCGATCCCCACGACGCGGACGCCATCGTCGCGCTCGCCGAGGATCTCGACGTCGATCTCCAGGGCGATCCCGATTCGTTGAAAGTGTTGCTGCACGGCCGTGACGTTAGCGAAGCGATACGCAGCGAAGCCGTGACCGCGATGGCGTCAGTCGTTTCGACCATCTCCGGCGTGAGACGCGCGATGGTCACGCGCCAGCGTGAGCTGGGCAAGCGCGGCGCAGTACTCAATGGCCGCGACATCGGCACCGTCGTCTTTCCCGACGCCGATTTCAAATTCTTTCTGACGGCCGGACCCGAGGAACGCGCCGAGCGACGTTTCAAGGAAGACGTCACCAAGGACGCGAGCGTCTCGCTCGAACAAACACTCGCGGAGATGATCGAACGCGATCGACGCGATTCCACCCGCGCCGACTCGCCTTTGAAAGCCGCGGACGACGCGATTGTGATCGATTCGTCAGGCCTTTCGATTCAACAGGTTTTGGCTCGCATGATCGATTATGTTCACCGGAATCATTGAAGAACTCGGCAGTGTCCGCACGATTGAAGAGCGCGGCGAGAACGCGCGCATCGTCATCAACGCGAAGACCGTCACCGAAGGCACAAACCACGGCGACTCGATCGCCGTCAACGGCGTTTGCCTGACCGCACTCGACATTCACGACGATTCATTCGCTGCCGACGTCTCGCGTGAGACTCTGCAGCGTTCGACTCTCGGCAGTCTCAAACCCGGCGCGGCCGTCAATCTCGAACGCGCCGTTACGCCCGAAACGCGCCTCGGCGGCCACATGGTTCAGGGTCACGTCGACGCGCGCGGAAAGTTCGTTTCCGTGGACGATCTCGGCGAGTCGTGGACGGTGCGGATCTCCTTCCCGCCGGAGGTCGCGCGTTATCTGGTTTTCAAGGGTTCGGTGGCCGTTGAAGGCATCAGCCTGACCATTGCCAACCTCGCCGACGACTACTTCGAAATCGCGATCATTCCCAAGACCTGGGAAGTCACAAACCTCTCCCAACTCAAGCCCGGCGACAGCGTCAACCTGGAGGTCGACGTGATTGGGAAGTACGTGGAAAGATTACTGGCTTTCAGGTAACATAACCCCCCAAGAGGCCTAAATACGTGACTTTTGCGAGTATTGACGAGGCCGTCGCCGACATTCGCGATGGCCGCATGATCATCATCGTTGACGACGAAGATCGCGAGAACGAAGGCGATCTCGTGTGCGCGGCGGAGAAGGTCACTCCTGAAATGATCAACTTCATGGCGCGGTATGCTCGCGGCCTGATTTGCCTTCCACTCACCGAAGAACGTTGCGACGAGCTTCATCTGACCACGCAGGTAGCCGACAACACATCTTTTCTCGGCACCGCTTTCACCGTTTCAATCGACGCCCGCCGCGGTATCACGACCGGAATTTCCGCCGCCGATCGCGCGACCACGATTCTGGTCGCGGTCGATGCGCAGTCGCGGCCGCAGGATCTCGCACGGCCGGGTCACATTTTTCCGTTGCGGGCCAAGAACGGTGGCGTGCTCGTGCGTCCGGGTCAAACGGAGGCGAGCGTCGACATCGCGCGTATTGCCGGGCTTTATCCGGCCGGCGTCATCTGCGAAATCATGAATGAAGACGGTACGATGGCGCGGCTGCCGCAACTCCAGACCTTCGCCGCGGAACACAACCTGAAAATCATCAGCGTCGCCGAACTCGTTCGTTATCGCATGAGCAAGGAGAAGATGGTGCGGCGCGTGGTGGAAACGGATCTGCCCACCGTTTACGGCCGTTTCCGCGCCGTGGCGTATGAAAACGTCGTCAACGGCGACGTTCACCTGGCGATGGTGATGGGCGACGTAAGAACTGACGACCCGGTGCTGGTGCGCGTGCACACGGAAAACGTCACCTGCGACATGTTTGGCTCGCTAATTGATGACACGGGTTTCCAGTTGCACACGGCGCTCGAGAAGATCGCCGCCGCCGCGCGTGGAGTCGTGCTCTATTTGCGCCAGCGCGAGCACAGCCTGGATCTGGTGAATCAACTGCGGACCTACAGTGTCATGCAGGAAAATGGAATTGGTAAACGAGAAGCAAGTTTGCAGACCGGTTATGGAGTCGATCGCGATTACGGTGTCGGTGCGCAGATTCTCCACGACCTCGGCTTGCGCCAGATACTGCTTCTGTCGAATCATCCCCCCAAAGTCGCGGCGCTCGAGGGTTTCGAGCTGTCGGTGGTTGGCAACGTGCCGTTGGGCCATCCGGCAGCGAAGGACCAGGAGACCGCGGTCTGATTTGTAGGGGTGGCACTCCGTGGCCACCCGTTTGAAAGGACTCTTGGGGCGGCCACGGAGTGCCGCCCCTACAAATGGAGCTACAGAGTTCTTTCAACTTTCGGTCTCTCCCTCTTAGAATTCGAAGTTCCCCGATGTCGTCAAGCGGCTGTGTGAGATGAGTGTAGACGATCCTAATAGACCATCAGATCTACCCGAACGACCTGAGCCACCGAAGCCTTCGGTTAGAAAACGCTGGCGCTACTTCACGCGCCGTCACGCGATTCTCGCCGGCATGATCATCGGCTGCGGCGTCGCGGTGCTGATCGTGCTCGCGTTGTTTCTGTATCGCCTCGGTTTTATCGATCGCTATATCGCCGGGCAGGTAAAGCAGACGTTCGCCACTTACGGCATTCGCGCCGAGATCAAAGAGTTTCACGCGCAACTGCCGCCGAACACCGTCGAGATGAACGGCGTCGAGCTTTACGACTCGCAGACCGGCCAGATGCTCGGCAAGTTTGACAAGCTCAGCGCGACGATTCGCATCGAAGATCTCTACGCGCTCAATCTCCAGCGAAACATCAATCTCAAGCAACTGAAGATCGAAGGCTTCGAAGCGTGGGTCGCTTTTGACGATCAGGGACTTTCCAATTTCCGCAACATCCACGTGCCGCCGCCCGAGCCAAACGCCCGCATCCTGTTTGCTTATTCCACGGCGAATATCGAAGTAAAAAACGGCGTGATTCACTACGGGGATGTGCGTCACGAGATCTCCGGCGAAGCGCGCAACCTGCACGCGACGATTCAGCCTGACAATCCCAACGCCCCCGTCGATAGTCGGATGAACGCAGTGACATTCGGCCTTAACGACTCGACGTTCACCTGGGACGGACGGACCATCAACAACATCGACGTGCAAGGGCGCGCGCGTGTCAATCAAACGCAGGCCGAAATTCAGGAACTGGTGTTGAAGTCGCCCGTTGCCGAAGCGCGTTTGCAGGGCACGATGGACGACTGGCGCGCGATGCATTACCAGATGACCGTCACATCGATGGTTGATCTGACGCAACTTTCCGACACATTGCACCCGAGTACGACCCTTCGCGGCACCGGCAACTTCAACGGCACCATCACGGGCAATGGCGATCAGTACAAACTCACCGGCGAGATCAAATCGGATGCGCTCGCAGCGGACGGTTTGCGCTTGCAGGGCTTGAACGTGAGTGCGAGCGGATCGGGCCAGGGCCGCAGCTATCAGATCAACGGCAAAGCAGTTGCGGATCTGCTGAACGCCGGCGACTTTCGGATCGATTCGTTACAACTCGCCGGGCAAGTGATGGGCACGGGCACGGACTTTCGCTGGATCGGCGAACTGCGCGCGGTGGCCGAGAAAAGCTACGGTACAACGCTGGCGGGACTGTTCCTGCGCGACGCGCGGGCGGAGATGAATGGCGAGGTGTTGACGGCGTCTGCGAGCCAGTTCACCGCCAAGAGCCTGGTGGGATCGGGCGCGAAGGTCGACGGGATTACGGCGTCAGACTTGCGCGCGCGCAACGAGAAAGACGTGACGACGGCGTCGGTGGCGAAAGTGCAAGCCGGAACGATTTCGGCTGCGGGCGCGACGGTTAAAGGCGTCACGGCGAATCAGGTCGCGGTCGACGCTCGCAACGGCGTCGCCAACATAACCGTGAAAGACGTGCAGGTCGGCGCGACGAGCGCGGCCGGCGCGGAGATTGGCAGCCTGAACATCGCGGGCGTGCGCTTGTCAGTGCGCAATCGCCAGATTCAGGGTTCGACGTCGGACATCGACGTCGGCACAGTGAAGCTCGAAGATGGCCACGCGGAGAACGTCAAACTCACGAAGCCCGTCTTCGTCGTCGCCCCTTCCGGCAATTATCGCGCAACTGCTGACTTGAGCATCGGCGGCGGCGTGCTGGGACGAATGAACATGGGCCAGGCACGCGCGTCGGTCGTTGCGACCAACAATGAAATTCAACTGAACAACTTCGCGGCTGACGTCTTCAACGGGCGCGCGAACGGCAACGCGCGTGTTGCGCTGACGCGCGGTGGCACGTCGCAAGTGGCCGCGGATTTTAATAACGTCGACATCGCTGGACCACTCGCCGCACTGGCGAACACCGCAGTGCCGTTGACTGGTCGAGCGACCGGCCGCGTCGATCTCACATTTCCCGGCACCGACGTCAAGCTCGCTTCAGGCATGATCACGACGCAGTTGACGGCTGAAACCGGCGAGACGAGTGCCGACAGGATTCCCGTCACCGGCACGGTGGCGCTCCGCGCCGACCGCGGCTTGTTCAATATTCAACAGGTCAACCTGCAAACACCGGCCACGCGTTTGAGCGCGACGGGCCAGTTCTCATTCGAAAACCAGTCGAACCTGCACGTGGATCTCGCTTCGACTGACGCGTCTGAATTCCAAACCGTGCTGATTTCGTCGGGCCTGCTGCCGGAAGCTGAGGAGCAGTTGCGCAGTTACGGCCTCGGCCTGGCGGGCCAACTCGTTTTCAACGGCGACATTCGCGGGCAACTGAGTTCGCCTGACGTAAATGGAAAAGTCTCGCTTGGCTCGCTGATTGTAAACGGTGTCGAGGTCGGCGCGCTGTCGGCGTCGATTGCGATGAACGAAGCGGAACTGCGTGTGGCGGACGGACAGTTGGCGGAAAGAGATGGCGGCGGCGTGCGGTTCTCGCTGGTGGCGCCGCGCACTGGCAAAGACAATGCGTCACTGGATGCGACGCTCGATCGGCTCAACGTCCAAACACTGCTCGCGTTGTCGCCACTGAAGAACAACCAGCAGCTCGCGTCTGACACGCGGGGCGATCTTTCCGGCCAGATAAAAGTCACCGGCATTCCCAACGCGATGAGCGGCAGCGCTAACCTGACGCTTGGCCCAGGGCGCTTGGCGGGAGAGACGTTAGAAGGAATGGTGGCGCGCGCGACGTTCAATGGGCCAAACGTCAACATTGAAAATATCGACCTGCAACTCGCCGCCGGTCACATCGTCGCGAGCGGCAATCTGAACACGAACAGCAAGGCGTTCGATTTCCAGGGCAAGGCGCAAAACATTCAACTGCCGCGGCTGACGGCGTTTGCGAATCGTCCCGGACTAGCCTCGATCACGGGTGTCGCGGATTTTACCGGCCACGTTGTTGGCAGTCTGGCCGATAAGGATTTCTCACGTTACGAGATCACGTTTGACGGTGAGGCCCGCGACGTCGCCATCAATGGCCGTTCGGCGGGCACGTTGCAGCTCACCGGCCGCACGCAAAATCAGCAACTCAGCATTAACTTAACGAGCGGTCTGCTCGGTTCGCCGCAGGTCGTAGCGGCGCAGATCAATCTGGGCAGCCCGGAGTTGCCGGCGACGATCGAAACGACGCTCACGAACGCGGATCTGACCAATCTGTTCGCGATGCTCGTGCCTAACAACACGGTGCACGTTTCCGGCCGTGCGAATGGCACGATCAAAGCAAGCGGCAATCTGATTGACGAAGACGATAACTTCTCGCTTGCGGGTCTTTCCGGAACAGCGAGTTTTACAGAGCTGAGTTTTCGCGTTGAAGACATCCAACTCGCCGCGGCGACGCCGCTAGTCGTTCGCTTCACGCCGAACGAAGTCGCGTTTGAGAACGCGAGATTCACAGGCCCGGGCAGCAATCTCAGTCTCGATGGCACGCTCGCCAGCGGTTCGGGCGGGAGACAGAATCTCAACGTCAACGGCGATCTGAACCTGCGCGTGCTGAACGGGCTTTCGCCCGACTTCTTCTCGTCGGGCACGGCCGAAGTCGCTGTTCGCATCAACGGCACGTTTGAAGATCCACGTTTGATTGGTACGGCTTCAGTCAGCAACGGTTCAGCGTCGGCGTTGCTCGAAAACGAACGTTGGACCGTTTCGAATCTGCGCGCGGCGGTTCGGTTCACGGCGAACCAGGCGCAGATCGATTCGCTCGAAGGAATGCTTGGCGGTGGCCGCGTGTCGGCTACGGGCGGCGCCTTGCTCGAAGGTTTTCGCGTTTCCGCGTTTCGCATCAACATCCGCACGCAGAACTCGACGGTGCCTTTCCCGGAAGACTTTCGCTCCACGCTCGATGCTGACGTCGAGATTCGCGGCTCGTCGCGCGAGCAACTGATCGGCGGCACCGTCAACCTGCGCCGCACCGAGTACACGAAAGACATCGAACTCGCCGACATCATCAACACCCGCCGCGGCGAATCGATCGAGGAGGGCACGGAGATCGAGCTGGTGCGCACGGCGGTGTTCGCGGGGTTGCGAGTTGAAGGCCGCAACGCGCTCGTGGTGCGAAACAACCTTGCCGATCTCGTCGGTTCAGTCTCTTTGCAACTCGATGGGCCAGTCAACGATCCGACGATTTCGGGACGAGTGACCGCGACGAGCGGCACGCTCAACTTCCGCAACGATCGTTACGACATCACGCGCGCGTTGATCGACTTGCCGCCAGGCCGCAACGCCGATCCAGTGCTCAACATTCAAGGCGAATCGCAGATTCGTGGTTATCGCGTGATCGTGAGTTTGACCGGCCCGTTGTCGCAACCGCAGGCGACGGTGCGTTCCGAACCGGCGTTGCCGCAGGGTGACGTCGTTTCGCTCATCACGACGGGACAACTCTCATCGAGCGATACGAGTTCGTCGATCCTGGGACAGTCCGAGGTTGGCGCGGCGACCAGTTTGTTGACCGATGCGTTGATCAACGCGCCGGCGCAACGGGCGACGAGCAAGCTGTTTGGCCTGACGCGTTTCGAGATCAATCCGGTGATTGGCGGGACCACCGGCTCCACGCCGGCCGCGCGCTTGACGCTGGGGCGGCGCATCAGCAAGGACGTCACCATCACTTACTCGACCAATGTTACTTCCGATCCAAACCAGATTATCGCGCTCGAGTATCGCGTATCTGATCGACTCTCGTTCACAGCCCAGTATGAACAAGCCTCGACCAGATCGTTGACCGCGCGCAACAACAACTTCAGTTTTGAGATCCGGTTTAGAAAGCGATTTTGAGCAAGGGGTAATTGAGGAAATTGTTGCCGGAGGCGCCTAATATTCGACTGCTTTTGACTCTCCTGCTGGTTTTGGTGTTCGTTGGCAACACCGCAGCCAAGACGCCGAGAGATGCGCGCATCGAAGATTACGAAGGCCGCCAGATCTCTTCGGTTGAACTCATCGTCGAAGACTCGCCGCAAGATCGCAACCAGGCCGATTTCGTCTCGCTGTTGAAGGTCGCGGCTAACACGCCTTTTTCCGCGGTGCGCGTGCGCGAGTCGTTACAAGCGCTATTCGATTCCGGTCGCGTCGGCAACGCGCGCGTCGAAGTTGTCGAAGATACCCCGCGAACCGGTTCGGTGCGGCTGCGTTTCGTCGTCAAGCGGCAAGTGCAGATCGGCGACGTTCATATCGACCTCGGGCCAGTTACCGGAACTCCCATCTCCGCCGACGAACTTCGTGCGCGGCTGAACTTCGTCCAGCCCGGCACGCGCTTGTCCGAACAACTAATCGCGCGCAATGCGGACGAGATTCAGGTCTACTTGCGCGACCGCGGCTATTTCAACGCGACGGTCGATCCGCAAGAGCAGGTTGGGCCGCGCGGCATTCGCGCGACAGTGACTTACAAAGTCACACCCGGCGAACAAGCAAAGGTCGCGGCGTTCAATATCGATATCAAAGGCTTCGATCCAGCGGCGGTGCGCCCGACGCTCACGTTGCAGCCATCAGCTCCGTTCACGCGCGACTCGCTCTCCGACGACGTCAAAAAGATCCGCGACGCACTCGTTGCCAAAAACTATCTCGCGCCGCAGTTGGAAGACGCGCGCGTCGAGCGTGATCCCGACAAGAATACGGTCACGATCGGGTTGAGCGGCGCCGTCGGCCCGACGGTGAAGGTCACAGTTACGAACTACGAGATCAGCGAGAAGAGCCAGCGCGATCTGTTGCCCGTCAAGCGCGAAGGCAACATCGACCTGTCGGCCATCATTGAAGGCGCGCGCCGCGTGCGCAACAAGCTTCAGGAAGACGGTTATTTCTTTGCCGACGTGACGGCGGTTTGCACGGTCACGAATCCACCGGCGGACATTGGGCCAAACGGAACTGCCGACACGTGCCAGAACCTGAATCCCACCTCGCTGACGGGCCACGAGATCGCGATCGATTACCAGGTCGAACGCGGACGGCGTTTTCATCTGACCGACATTCGCATCACCGGCACTAACAAGATCAGTTACGACGACATCGCCGCGAACTTGAAAACTCAGAAGGCAAACGCCATCGGCCTGATTCCGTTTCTCGGTTACGGGCACGGCTTCACGAGTTTGACCTTGCTCGAGCAGGACCGGCGCACGGTCGAAGCGCTCATGCGCGACATCGGTTATCGCAAAGCGAAAGTCGACGTGCTGCAGGGCGTCACGATCAACGGCGACAGCCTCATCATCACGTTTCAGGTGACGGAAGGAGCGCTCACGCGCATCGCCGCCGTCGACGTCAAAGGCAACCAGATCTACACGGAAGACAAAATTCGCCAGGAGTTGACGGAGATCGTCGGCGCGCCCTATTCGAGATCGCAGGCGCGTTTGGATTCAGACAAGGTGGCCCAGCTTTACGCGCGCGACGGTTATTTCGACGTGCGGGTTGATTACTCCGTCGTCGAGTTGCCGCCGAAAGGCGACGAAGAACAGGTCAGGTTGATCTATTCGATCAACGATGAGGGCGACAAAGTCTTCGTCAATCAGATCGTGATCAATGGCGTCACCGGAACGCGCGCCGTCCGAACCAAGAAACGTGCGGCGATCCGGCGCGCGGTCCCGCTGAAAGAAGGCGACGTGCTGCGTGCGGATCGCATTTCTGAAGCCGAACGCCAGCTTTACCTGACCGACGCTTATCGCCAGGTCGTCATTCGCACTGAAGCAGCCGGTGAAAACGCCGCCGGTTACAAGCGACGCGATGTGATCGTCGACGTCGAAGAGAAACCGCCGAACGTGATGGATTACGGCGGTGGCTATTCGACTGACGCGGGCGCGCTCGGTTTGTTTGAAATCAGCAATGTGAACCTGATGAACAGCCTGCGCCAGGGCGCGATGCGTTTGCGTGCAAGCCGGCTGCAACAACGCGTGCGGCTCGAGTATCTCGATCCGCGGTTTGCTCGTTACAGCGAGACGGAGTTTGCGCCGCTGGCGGTTTCTCTCGAGTATCAACGCGATTCGACGATCACGCGTTTCTTCCGTTCAGCGATCGACCGCGGCACGATGGGCATCGTGCAAAGAGTCGACGAAAACGGCAATCCGATCGACATCTTCGGCAACGAGGTCAACGAACCGACCATCAACCGGTTTACGGCCGCGGTCGAAACGCAACGCGTGCTCGATCGAGACACGCGCACCATAGTCTTTGCTCGTTACAGTTACGAAGACGTGCGTCTTTACAATCTCGAGAGCCTCGTTGTCCGGCCGATCCTCGAACCGGACAGCAAGATCAGGCTCTCGAAACTCGGGTTGTCGTTTGTCAGAGACACGCGCGAACGTTGTGAAAGAGGCTTGCTGGCGCAGAGCGAACGCGAGCGAGATGACGAACAGCCTGGGGCCGCGGGTGAAGTTTGTCGTTACAACCAGTTGGATGCGACGCGCGGCAGTTTCTTCAGCGCGGACTACTCGTTGGCGCTGCGACAGCTCGGCGGAAACATCTCGTTCAATCGTTTTCAGGCGAACTATCGCGCTTATCGCAAGGTCAGCGCGCTCCGGGACACGGTGCTCGCGGCTAATTTTACGCTCGGCCTGGCGAACCTTTTCAATCCCCTCGACCGCGACCACAACGGCACCATCGACGAGATCGATCGCACGTTACCAATCAGCGAGCGGTTCTTTTCCGGCGGCTCGACGACGTTGCGCGGTTTTAGTTTCGAAGAGGCCGGCCCACGCGAAGTCGTGATTCCGCTGGGCCAGTTTCGCGATTCGAACAACAACGTAGTGTTTCTCAATCCGTTCACGGTTCCGGTTGGCGGCAACGCACTCGCGGTGACAAACCTTGAAGCGCGCATTCCGTTGACCAAGTCGGTGCAGGTGGTGCCGTTTTACGACGGTGGCAATGTATTTCGGCGCATCGATGATCTCTTTGGCAAGCACGATACCGAGCCGGTGCCGCCGGGCGATCTCATGGCCGCGATCAATGCGGCGAACCTGCGCGCGCACTGGACCAACACGATCGGCCTCGGCTTTCGTTTTCAAACGCCGTTCGGCGGCGCGTTCGCGGTCGATTACGGATTTCTCTTGAACCCGCCAGAGTTCTTGATTCCGCAACGCAATCCAAACGGGATTACGTTTGACGGCACGCCGGCGGTGTTTCGCTTGCACCGGACTGCGTTGCACTTCCGGATTACGCAAACGTTCTAGCGATGAAAAGTATTGTACGAACTCTGATTCTCGTGTTGGCGTTAGGCACCACGTGTGCGGCGCAGCAGGTTGTCGACAAGATGGTGGCGACGGTGAATGCGGGCGTCAGGACGGAGTTGATCACGTATTCGGACCTGATGTGGCAGTTGGCGCTGCAACCCGATACGCCATTGGATAATCCGAATTCGCAGGAGTTGAATCGCGCGTTGCGGCTGCTGATCGATCAGCGGTTGATACTGCAGGAGGCCGAGAAGTTGCCGACGATCGTGCCGACGCAAGCGGAGATTACCGAGGCGCGCACGGAGCTGGCGCGGCTGTTTCCGTCGGAACCGGCGTTTCGCGATCGGTTGCAGCGCGTGGGCTTGACGAGTGAAAAACTGGACGAGATCCTCGAACAGCGATTGAAGATGGAGAAGTATTTGGATTTTCGTTTTCGCAATTTTGTGGTGATCGGCCAGAAAGAGATTACTGACTATTATCGGGATGTTTATGCGCCGCGGTTCAAGGCGCGTTTTCCGGGACGCATCGTGCCGACGCTGGAGCAGTCGCGGGCGGAGATTGAGAACACGTTGAAGGAAACGAAGATTGAATCGGAGACGGATGCGTTTTTGGATACGGCTCGCGAGCGCGCGGAGATTGTGATGTTAAATCCGATATAGGTTGGGTATCAGAAACCCACCGACGTGAGTCGGTGGTACTGCCGCTCGCCCCGGTTCTGCGGTAGGGAAGGTATTACGAAACCACCGACTAACGTCGGTGGGACTTTAAGACGCCCACTACGGTCCAATAAGGCGCAGTAATCCCACCGACTAAAGTCGGTGGTACTTTCAGACGCCTACTACGCAACGGTCCAATAAAGCGCAGTAATCCCACCGACTAAAGTCGGTGGTACGTTCATACGATGGCTAATCATCCCATTGTTGGCCTGGCACTTTCGGGCGGCGCGGCGCGCGGCATCGCCCACGTCGGCGTGCTGCGCGCGCTGGCCGAGAACAACATTCCCATCGACTGCATCGCGGGAACGTCAGCCGGATCGCTCGTCGGTGGCGCGTGGGCGGCGGGCATGCCGGTGGACCGGATTGAAGAGCTCGGCCGCAAGCTGCGCTGGCGCGACGTCGGCCGGATGACGATGTCGCGGCTCGGCGTGCAGAGTAACGATCGTCTCGAACAATACCTGCGCGCGCGTTTGCCAATCACGCGGTTCGAAGATCTGCCGATCCCGTTTGCTGCAGTCGCAACCGAGTTGCGCTCCGGCACCGCGGTCATCTTGCGCGATCACGGCGACTTGCCGTTTGCGATTCGCGCGAGTTGTACCATCCCCGGTTGGTACGTTCCCGTTATCGACGAAGAAGGCCGGCAACTCGTCGACGGCGGTCTCGTGGCGGTCGTTCCGTCTTCGATTGCGCGCTCGCTCGGCGCGGACATCGTGATTGCCGTCGACGTGAACGCCGCGGGCGCAACGTTCGTCGGGCCGCCGACGTCAGTAATCGGCGTGATGCTGCATTCGATGCTGGTGGTCCAAAAGACCGCATCGCATTATCAACTCTCGCTTGCCGATCACGTGATCAAGCCCAAAGTCGGGCACATTCGCTGGGACGAGATGGGACGCGCGGATGAACTGCTCGAAGCCGGTTACACGGCCGGCAGGGAAAGCGCGCCTGAAATCCTCGCGACAATCGAAGCGGCGCGCGCTGCGAGTTTTCCAGAAATCTTCACTCATTAACCGTTTAACTAAACCATACGATAGTGGAAGCACTGAAGGGTTGCGGGAAGTTTTGAGTTCAGCCTTTAGGCTGCGGTTTTTACGCGCAAGCTAAAGCTTGAACTCTAAACTGAACCATTAAGGTTGCAGGTTAATTGGTGGCAATCGAGGTTACATCTCTGCCCGAGCCTCGCGTCCGATCCAATATGGGGTGGATTGTGCGCGTCTCGCGGCGGCTCATCCGACTGAGCGCGTTGGTCACGATTCTGGCCGCGCTCTTCGCCGGCGGCGCTCTCCTCCGTTCTTACAACTACTACGCAAACATCATCGACGCACGACTCGCGAGTGGTTATCTCACGAGCAGGCCGGGGCTCTACGCAGCGCCGCGCGTGTTGCAAACCGGTCAGAAATTGTCGCGCGACAAACTGATCGGCACATTGCGGCGTGCTGGTTACCTGGAGACCGTAGCCAGCAACGTTTGGAGCGGAAGCTTTATCACGAACGGAAACGCGATCGAGATTCGGCCGGGTCGCAGCAATGTTAGCCAGCCTGCGGTTGTTCGCGTCGCGTTTGCTGGCGATCAGATTGCGGAGATAACGGGCGACGGCGTAACGCTCGATTCGTTCACGCTCGAGCCGGAAGTTTTGTCGAATGATCTGTCGTCAAAGGGCGGCAAGCGCGAGGCGTTGAGTTATGACGAGATTCCGCCGGTGCTCGTGCAAGCGATTGTGGCGATCGAAGACCGGCGGTTCTTTAGTCACTCCGGCGTAGACGTCAGCGGGTTGGCGCGCGCGCTGTTGCGCAATGCCGGTGAAGAACGATTGGGCCAGGGCGGTTCGACGATCACGCAACAACTCGTCAAGAACACTTACCTCTCGCCCGAAAAAACGCTGCAACGGAAATACGCGGAAGCGATGTTGTCGCTCGCGCTCGAACGGCGGCTTTCGAAGAAAGACATCTTCGCGCTGTATTGCAACGAGATTTACCTGGGCCAACGCGGCGCGGTTGCGGTGCGTGGCGTGAAAGAAGCGTCGGCTGTTTTCTTTGGCAAGGATTTGCACGACCTGACGCTCGGCGAAGCCGCGACGATCGCGGGACTGATTCAGAGCCCGTCACATTATTCGCCATTGCGCAATCCGGAAGCTGCGCGCGAGCGACGTAATCTCGTGCTCGCCGCGATGCAGGAAAACGGCGCGATCACCAACGAGCAAGAGGAGACAGCCATCGCGGAGGCCAGCAACATTGCGCCGCCGTCGAATCTTAACAACTCGCTCGCGCCTTACTTCGTCGATTACGTCAATCGCGTTGCTGATGCAAACGACGGCCGGCGAATCTACACCACGATCGATCTCGACTTGCAGGATCTTGCCGAACAAGCACTGAAGAACCAGCTCGAGCGTTACCAGGACCAGGACGTGAAACCGCAAGCGGCGCTGGTCGCACTCGATCCGCACACCGGCAACGTGCTTGCGATGGTCGGTGGATCTGATTACGCAACTTCGCAGTTGAATCGCGCGACCGACGCGTTGCGCCAACCCGGCTCGACGTTCAAGCCGTTCGTTTACGCAGCAGCGATTGAAGACGGACTATCGCCGGTACAACTGTTTCTCGATGCGCCGCGCGAGTTTGTTTACGACCGAACCCGAACCTATCGGCCGGCGAATTACGGCGGCGGGTATTCGATGGGCGAAGTGACGATGCGCACCGGTCTCGTGAAGTCGCTGAACGTGGTCACGGTCGACGTCGCCTTGCAGACTGGCCTCGCCCGCATCGCGAATCTCGCGGCTGCGTTTGGCCTGCCAAAACCGGAACGCTATCCGTCGCTCGCGCTCGGCACGAAAGAAGCGACGCCGCTGCAGTTGGCTGCTGCCTACGCTGGTTTCCTGAACGAAGGCCGTCGCGTCGATCCGCGAGTGATTATGAGCATTGACGAACCGCCGGCCGCGCACGCATTGCCAACTTCATCGGAGCAGTTGATCAGTCCGCAGACGGCTTACGTGATCACCAACATGCTTGCCGGCGTGATCGAACGCGGAACCGCGCGCAAGGCTCGCGGCGCGATTCCCGGAACGGCGATCGCCGGAAAGACCGGAACGTCGCGCGACGGTTGGTTTGTGGGTTACACGCCGAATCTCGTTTGCGCGGTTTGGATCGGTTACGACGATAACCAGCAGTTAGGTTTGACTGGCGCTGAAGCAGCGTTGCCGGCGTGGGTTGATTTCATGAAGGGCGCGGTTGCGGCGAGGCCGGATTTGGGCGGCCAGAATTTCGAGTGTCCTGAGGGAATCAAGTTTGTGGAGATTGATTCTGCGACGGGTTTGATTTCGACGTTGAGTTGCCCGTTGCGGGAGTTGATTGCGGTGAAGGAAGGGAAAGGGCCGACGATGGAGTGTTATCTGCACGGCAACGTGCCGGCGCAGAGCAGCCCGTTCGCAAAAGAGCGAGAGACGCCTTCGACTGTTGAGCCTGAGTACCACGGATTAACACGGACGGAAACGGATCGTAACGGCAAGAAAACTCTGGTCAATGAACTCAACGTTCTAAGATGACTTGCGCGATCGCATGTTCGCTCGTGTGTGAGAGCGAAAGGTGTGCGGCGGTCGCATCGAACTTCTGAAAAATCGACAACACCTCACCCGTGAAGATCAGATAAGGCGCGCCGCTTTCTTTCGCCGAGACTTCCACGTCCTGCCAACTGATTCCGCCTCGCCAGCCCGTTTGCAATGCTTTCAAAGCCGCTTCTTTCGCTGCGAAGCGCGCGGCATAATGCTGCGCCGCCACGACGCCGCGGCTGTCGCAATACTCGCGTTCGGCGCGCGTGTACACCCGTTCGGTAAAACGCGGCGTGCGCAGCAGCACTTCGCGAATTCGCGCAACTTCGATAATGTCTATGCCGATGGAGACGATCACGAGCGACCCACAACTAACCGAAGCTGGATTCTACTGGCGCGAGCTCAACGGCGTTCGCGCGATTGTTTGCCTGCCGCTGGAACAAGACGGTTTTATTAACGGGTTTTCCACTCGCGGCGGCGGCGTCAGCGACATGCCGCACGATGCGCTGAGCCTCGCCGGATTCCACGACGACGCGGCGGAGAAC